>Ga0156378_1016_pt2 | contig 1616 bp, 1 predicted proteins | sample RifOxyA3_FD_108022 | JGI IMG/M metagenome (GOLD analysis project Ga0156378, IMG submission 108022) | Omnitrophica WOR_2 bacterium RIFOXYA12_FULL_38_10 | reverse complement strand
TAAGATAGCTTTTTTAACCAAAGCTATCTTGCTGTCAACATTCAATAAAAAACTTTTAATCGAATTGTTCAACAGTACAACATTCCCGCAAAACTCACTCTTCGCCTTTTCGTAATCTAAATAAATGCCTTTATCCTGAGGATCACGGCTGCCAGGTTCACCATTCAAATATAAAGTATCCTTGGCGTTAATGCCATCAGCTTGGTTTTCACCAGAGAACAACTTTTCAAATATCTCACCGAGCATTTTTTTACCAACAGGCTTTACAACTATATCATTTATTCCACTAGAATGACAGTTGCCTTGTATTTCCCTGTCAACATTTGCGCTCATAGCTATGATAGGTACATTTTCATATTTACCTTTTAATCCGCGTATTTTCTTTGCCGCCTCATATCCATTCATTACCGGCATATTAATATCCATCAAAATTAAACCAATGTCTTCATTTTTGCAGTGTTCAACAGCTTCGTATCCATTGTTAGCTATTAACAACTTAAAACCCATTTCTAGGATCTGAAGCTGCAACAGCTCCTGATTAAGCTCATAATCTTCAACTACAAGAACATATTTATCTTTCATACTTATATCTACGCTCACTAATTATTTTGGTTTAGCAAATTTTATGATCGCTCTTTTTAGCATATCAATGTCAACCGGCTTAGCAAGAAATCCGCTCATCCCGACTTCTTTGCATTTTTCCTCAACATAATCCATTACATGCGCCGTAAGAGCCAATATCGGAACATCTTTATCAAGATGTTCTCTTATTTCCTTTGTAGTATCAAGGCCGTCCATTTTAGGCATCCTGATATCCATAAGCACAAGGTCATACTTATCCTTTTTGATCTCTTCAATAGCTTCATCACCGTCACAAACAAACTTGATTATACATTTAGCATCCCTGAATGACCTCTCCATTAACACTCTGGTAGCATCATCATCTTCAGCAACAAGGATCTTCAGGCCAGACAGGTCCACTTCCCCGTTAGGAGTTACCGTCAAAACGGTCTTTCCTGCTATATCCTGCATTTCAGAATACTTAATCTTCAACCTGAAAGAAAACTTGCTGCCTTTCCCGACTTCAGACTCTACAGTCACAACTGAACCCATCTCCGTTAAAAGCGCCTCGACTATATGCAATCCCATCCCAAAACCTTCTTTATATTCATTATTGGCCGAATCATAAAACCTGGTATAAGGCTCAAAGATATGCGGGATCTTATCTTCAGATATACCAATACCTGTATCTTCGACTTCAAATCTTATAAAGCTTGCATCTTCATCATACCTCTCCTCGTCTAAGAACACTGTCAGGTCTATTCTTCCTTTTTTGGTATATTTTACTGCATTTGTGCACAGGTTCTCCAATACCTGTTTTAAACGTAATGAATCTCCCAAAAGCTTTTGTGGAACATCTTCGCTAATATTACATTTAAGCTCTATGCCTTTTTTGCCTATCTGCATTACAGTACTATCACAAACATCTTTTATCACTTGTCGAACATCAAAAAAACTTTCATGGATCCTAACCTTACCTTTCTCTACTGCAGAAATATCAATAATATCCTCTATCAGCCGGATCAGGTCGATTACCTTCCTTTTGATCATTTCAC
>Ga0156378_1080_pt1 | contig 1906 bp, 4 predicted proteins | sample RifOxyA3_FD_108022 | JGI IMG/M metagenome (GOLD analysis project Ga0156378, IMG submission 108022) | Omnitrophica WOR_2 bacterium RIFOXYA12_FULL_38_10 | reverse complement strand
AAGATTAAGAATCACGAGTATGATTACCTTGTTCTGAGAGAGAACGGTAAAGTAAAATTTGTCTACCAAGGCAAAAAAGTTGATCCAAAAATCATTAAACAATATACAGAGGCAAAGCAATTAAGATCAAAATACCGCAATTTACTATCAAAGATCAAAAAACAAATTAAATTTTTAAGGAGTTCTTTGCGTGGAAAAGAGCCAGTCTGAGCTTTACCAAGAAATATTAAGAAGATTTCATAATAAAGGAGTGCTAAAAGATGTCATTCTTATCAGCAACTGGTGTATTCCTCTATATAAAAAATGCTATACACAAATTAATTGTAACTCAGCGTAGAACAAAGGCTGACAAAGCTGAAAAAGATCTAATTGTCGCCATTGCGCTCTTACATGACCTGGTAAGCATGAAACAGTCCAAATTTATTCTTGAGGCATACAACTCAGTTTCAAAAAAGTAGCAGGCAAAAATTATAAATTTATTAGAAAAGAAACAAGATACGGAAATATTAAGAATCATAAAAAATGAAAAATAAAGTCTTTCTAAAAACTTACGGATGGCGATTGGGTTCGTTATCGGGAAACGATGATAAAGATAGCTGCGGCGTTGAGAACCTTGAACTTGTAAGAATATTGATAGGGCTTAAGGAAAACTTTTATAAAAGCAACCGAGTATTTCTGAGCAAATTTAAACACACTTGACAAAATACATGGTTATGGTAAATTGTTACCATAACCATGGTGAAAAATATGATATCATTACGCTCTAAAGTAACAATCAAATTACTAGATTATTATTTCCTCAATCCCGAGGCAGAGGTCTACATTAATGAACTGGCAAGGACTTTAGACCTTGATCCCAAAAACACGGAAACAAAACTTAAAGAGCTGGAAAAAGAAGGCCTCTTTAAAAGCGAATTCCGCGGAAAGCAAAGATATTTCTTCCTCGCAAAAGACAATCCCGTTCTAGAACATTATCGCCAGATTTTCTTAAAAACTTATGGCATCGAAAAAAAACTAAAAGATCTATTGGGGAACGTCAAAGGCCTCAAAGAAGCACATTTGTTTGGTTCATACGCCAGCAATAAAATGGATTCATCCAGCGACATAGATCTTTTAGCTGTCGGGACACATTCTGTCTTGGAATTACAGAGAATCATTGCAAAATTGCAGAAAGATACGGGCCGGGAATTTAATGTGATAAATTTAAGCGAAGAAGAATTCAAGAAAAAGAAAAAAAATAAAGAGCCTTTCATAAACAACGTTTTTAAAACTAAAACCATAAAGCTTATATGATCAATTTCGAGAGCCAACACTTTCAAAAGATAACATTTCAAAAACAGCAGATTGATCAGTTTTTGCAATCTGCTCGTCATGATCTTAAAATCGCCGAGGGATCGGATGTGCCAGATGTTGTTTTCAAGTTCGGCTATGATGCTTTGCTTAAACTCGGCATTGCCTTGATCGCTCAAAAAGGCTACAAAATAAGAAGTAAAGCCGGTCATCATATTAAAATCTTGGAGAAACTAAGCCAACTGCTCCAGGATGAAGATATTGTCATTCTTGGCAATAAAATGCGACAAGAGCGCAATATTAATCTTTATGACGGCGGTTTCTTTGTCGGAGAGAAGGATAGCCATGAGTATCTTGAATTCATCAAAAGTATTTTTAAAAAAACAAACGCATAGATTGCACAAAGATAGATTTGCCTAGGCACCTAAAGCGCCTGGGTTTTTATTTTTTATTAGGACTACATTAAAAAATTGACGATTATAATGGCACAAAAGCTTGAGGAAAAGGGGTCAATGGTGCGCTAAAGGGGCGAAATGCGCAATTAGTGCGCGATTGATTTCAATGGATCGATTAATGATAAGGTTAAATTTGATAAGATATGGTAGCCGATGAAGGT
>Ga0156378_1153_pt2 | contig 2937 bp, 3 predicted proteins | sample RifOxyA3_FD_108022 | JGI IMG/M metagenome (GOLD analysis project Ga0156378, IMG submission 108022) | Omnitrophica WOR_2 bacterium RIFOXYA12_FULL_38_10 | reverse complement strand
TTGATAAATTGGGCAAAGATCTCGTTGAAAATGTACTTTCTTCGCAGTACTTAATGGCGCTTGGACATAAAGAAAAGGGGTTAAAAGACAATGGATAAAACACCAAGATCATTGCGTTTGCATATAGGCCTTTTGGGACGGACCAATGTTGGAAAGTCCTCTTTTTTGAACATGGTGACGGGCCAGGATGTTTCTATAACATCGCATTATCCTGGAACGACAACTGATGTTGTTGAAAAGGTCATGGAATTGCTGCCAATAGGCCCGGTAGTGTTCTTAGATACTGCAGGTATTGATGATATATCTGTGCTTTCCAAAAAGAGGGTCGAAAAGACAAAGAACGTATTTAACAGAGCAGACATAGTTTTGCTTATTATTGAGCCGAATAAATGGACGGACTTTGAGATAAATATTGCAAATGAGGCTAATGATAGAAAAACACCCCTTGTCATTATTATAAATAAGATCGATGTTGAAGTGCCAACACAGGCGTTCCTCGAAGAGATAAAAGTTTATTCAAAAAGTATAGTTTTGGCAAGCAGTATCAATAAGAACAACAGGGATGAGTATGTTAATTGCTTCAAGAAATTTATTATTGAGGCAACCCCAAATGATCATTTGATGCCGCCTGCATTGATCGGCGACCTGCTGCCAAGCGGAGGAATAGCAGTGTTGATCGTACCGATAGACTTAGAGGCTCCAAAGGGAAGAATAATATTGCCGCAAGTACAGACCATAAGGGATGCCCTTGATAATGATGCAGCAGCATTAGTAGTTAAAGAAAGGGAATATGTCCATATCCTTGATAGCTTAAAGTATCCGCCTGATATTGTTATTTGCGATTCACAGGTTGTACTAAAAATGGTGGCAGACACGCCAAGGGATATCAAGTGTACGACTTTCTCTATCTTGTTCGCGAGATATAAATCTGACCTTGTTGAAATGGCAAAAGGTGCGGTTGCAATTGAGAACCTGAAGCCAAAGGATAAAGTATTAATGCTTGAAGGCTGTACTCATCATCCCATAGAAGACGATATTGGAAGGGTAAAAATACCTAGATGGTTAAAGCAATATACTGGGGCGGACCTTGAAATAGATATGTTCTCAGGAAGAGACCTTCCTGAGAATATAAAAGAATACAAATTAATAATCCAATGCGGGAGCTGTATGCTAAATAGGAAAGAGTGCATCTGCCGTATAGAACAAGCTAAGGCAAATGGTGTCCCGATCACAAATTATGGTGTGTGCATCTCTTATACTCAAGGGGTTTTGGAACGTGTATTGGAGCCTTTTGAAGCTGCTTTAGATGCTTATTTAGAAGAATGTTCGAAAAATGGAGTAGCTATATGACAATATGCACAGATAAAAAAAATGATTGGATCAGCCAAAGGATAAGACAAGACGAGATCGATAAATATAAGACCGGGGGTAAGGATTTTATTGATGAGGATGAGATCAATAAAACCTTAGAGAGCGGCAAACAATGTGATGCGGAGTATATCAGGGGGTTACTGCAAAAATCATTGCGTATTGAGAACCTAACACTTGAGGAAACAGCAGCACTGATCGCTGTTAATGATCCGCAGTTATTAAGCGAGATGAAAGAAACTGCACTTAAGGTCAAGAAGAAGGTCTACGATAACCGCATTGTTACGTTCGCGCCGCTTTATTTGGGAAATTATTGTGTGAACAATTGTTTGTACTGCGGATTTAAGGAGCAGAATGCAGATGCACAGAGAAAAGTGCTTGATTCCCAAGAGATAATAAAAGAGGTCGAGGTGCTTGCAGGCAAGATCGGCCATAAACGGTTGATAGTGGTTTATGGCGAGCATCCAAAAAATGATATTGATTACATCATTGAAAGTATCAGGACGATATATGATGTGAAGGTCAGGACAAGAAAAGGATATGGGAATATACGCCGCGTAAATGTCAATGCGCCGCCTTTTTCAATTGAAGACCTAAAGAGAATGAATGGCGTTGGCATTGGCACCTATCAGGTCTTTCAGGAGACTTATCATAAAGAAACTTATAACAGGGTCCATCCAAAGGATACAATAAAAGGCAATTATGATTGGCGCTTGTATTCGATGCACAGGGCTTTTGAAGCCGGTATTGATGATGTGGGCATCGGCGTCTTGTTCGGCCTGTATGACTGGAGGTTCGATCTATTGGCTTTGGTAAAACATTCTTTGGAATTAGAGGCGAGATTCGGGATCGGGCCCCATACGGTATCTTTCCCAAGGCTTGAGCCGGCGTTAAATGCAAATATGGAGAAGTATGAAAAGTACCGCGTCAGTGATGAGGATTTTAAAAAAATAATACTGGTACTTAGGCTGGCTATACCTCACACAGGGATGATAATCAGCGCTCGTGAAACTGCGAAGATCAGGCGCGAGTCTATCGACCTGGGGGTTACACAAATGGACGCATCGACAAAGATCGGGGTAGGAAGTTATCAGAAAGAGGATATAGCACAGGACAAGGAAAAGCAGCAGTTCATTTTGGGCGATACGCGTTCGCTTGATGAGCTGATATGTGAGTTTGTCGAAAAAGGATATATAACATCATTTTGTACCGCCGGATACCGCTGCGGCAGGACGGGTAAATGCATAATGGACCTGCTCAGGAAAGGCGAAGAGGGTAAATTCTGCAAGCTAAATGCGATCATTACATTTAGGGAGTGGCTTGATGATTTTGCGACAGAAGAGACAAGAATAAAGGTCGAGCCGATCATTGATAGGGAGATCGAGGAAGTACGCGTTAAATATCCACAAGTATTTGATATGTTCAAAGATTATTATGAGAGAACTAAAGCAGGAGAGCGGGACCTATACATATAGTGATAAGCCATAAGCTGTAAGCTAAAGAAAAGGGCAAGATGGATTCTGGCTAATGTAAGCGAACGTGAGGCCTAAGGCGATAAAACGTTATTTT
>Ga0156378_1091_pt3 | contig 3017 bp, 1 predicted proteins | sample RifOxyA3_FD_108022 | JGI IMG/M metagenome (GOLD analysis project Ga0156378, IMG submission 108022) | Omnitrophica WOR_2 bacterium RIFOXYA12_FULL_38_10 | reverse complement strand
TAATTTTTTTGCATTTGTTCCTGCTGGATTGGCTTTTTCAAGATCTTTTCTAACTTTTTTACAAAGAGCGCTCAAATCTAAATCCTTCAAAATATCTTTAACCGCAGCCGCACCAATTTTAGCCTTGAATGAAGCACCATACTTAACTAGAGCTTCTTGATATTGGTCTTCTGATAAAAACTGGCTTTTCTTCAAGGGAGTATCACCCGGATCAATAACAATATATTCTTCGTAATAAATAAGTTTTTCTAGATCTCTAAGACTGATTTGCAATAATGCAGCTAAACGGCTGGGAACTGCTTTGTAGAACCAAATATGAGTAACTGGGCATGCTAACTCAATATGGCCCATTCTTTCCCTGCGAACAGATGAACGGGTCACGGTAACACCGCATCGGTCACAAGTTATGCCTTTAAATTTTATACCTTTATATTTGCCGCAGTTACATTCCCAGTCCCTCACTGGGCCAAAAATCTTTTCACAAAAAAGGCCATCCTTTTCGGGCTTTAAAGTGCGATAATTAAGAGTTTCTGCCTTCTTAACCATTCCGCTTGACCAAGAACGAATAACCTCTGGAGATGCAATCTGAATAGTAATCCTATCTTGATTCTTTATATCTTCTTTTTTCTTAATCATTTTTGGCTTTTTTTCCTTTTAGTTTTTCAACACTTTCAAGAAAACCTGGTTCAGTACCAGCTTTGACCATTTTAATATCTAAACACAAACCCTGAAGTTCTTTTACAAGTACATTGAAAGATTCAGGGGTTCCTGGAGCTAACTTTTGATGACCCTTAACAATCGCTTCATACATCCTGCTTCTTCCAAGAACATCATCACTCTTTACAGTCAACATTTCCTGCAATGTATATGCTGCGCCATAAGCTTCAAGCGCCCAAACTTCCATTTCACCAAATCTCTGTCCACCAAAATGAGCTTTTCCTCCTAATGGCTGTTGAGTAACCAATGAGTAAGGTCCAATTGAACGAGCATGTATCTTTTCATCAACAAGGTGGTTCAATTTGATCATATAGATAATACCAACAGTCACTTTTTGATCAAAAGGCAAACCTGTATAACCGTCATAAACTGTTGTTTTCCCTGTCTCAGGCAAACCAGCTTCTTTTAAACAAGCAACAATTTCATCTTCAGAAGCACCATTAAATACAGGCGTAACAGCATGAAAACCCAAAACCTCGGCTGTCCATCCTAAATGAGTTTCTAATAGCTGTCCAACATTCATACGAGAAGGAACACCTAGTGGGTTAAGAACTATGTCAACAGCTGTTCCATCTGCAAGAAACGGCATATCTTCCTCTGGCAAAATACGAGAAATAACACCTTTGTTTCCATGTCGGCCAGCCATTTTGTCGCCTTCAGAAAGTTTTCTTTTTGTTGCAACATAAACTATAACTCTTTTAAGAACACCCGCTGGAAGCTCATCGCCCCTTTTTACTCTTTCAATTTCATGAGTTTCCTCTTCAACTAGCTCAGCGATTTTATCATTATAAAATCTAACAATTTCTCTTTCTTCAGAATCTTCTTCAAAATCATCAAATGCTATTTTGCTTAATTTTTTTCCATCAATACCAAGAAGCTTACTCAATTTCTTTTCCTTTTCTTCTTCGGAAAAGTGTATCTCTTGACGATAATATGCTTTTATCTTTTCTATAACTTCATCTTCCTTGGTTTTATCAACCTTGCTCTTTCTACCTCTCTCGTTTCTCTGAAAAACTTCAATATTCACAACAACACCTTCAATGCCTGGAGACAATGTCATCGAAGTATCGCGAATATCTGCCGCCTTCTCACCAAAGATGGCTCTCAGTAATCTCTCTTCAGGAGAAAGCTCCTTTTCACTCTTTGGTGTAACTTTACCGACAAGAATATCGCCGGCTTTTACTTCTGCCCCAACACGAATGATACCATCTTCATTCAAATTTATTAATGCCTCTTCGCCAACATTAGGTATATCCCTAGTAACTTCTTCATTTCCAAGCCTTGTTTCCCTGCATTCAACTTCAAATTTTTCAATATGTATTGAAGTAAAAACATCTTCTCTAACAATCTTCTCGTTAATTAATATCGCATCCTCGAAGTTATATCCTCGCCAAGGCATAAAAGCTACCTTAACATTACGTCCAAGCGCCAAACGACCATTTTTAGTTCCTATACCATCAGCAATTGTCTGCCCTGCTTTGATCTTTTCTCCGATCTTCACTAGTGGCGTTTGATGAATACAAGTATTTGCATTAGTTCTTTGATAATTCTTTAAAGGATAGACAGTTTCATTAACAACTATTTCACTTGCATCCACTTTTGTAACAACGCCAGATTCTTTAGCAATAACAACGACGCCTGAATCTCTAGCAACCTTTTCCTCAATACCAGTTCCTACGCGTGGAACCTCTGGTATCATTAAAGGAACAGCTTGACGCTGCATGTTTGAACCCATAAGAGCACGGTTAGCATCATCATGCTCTAAAAAAGGAATAAGCGAAGCAGCTACTGACACTATCTGTAAAGGAGAAACATCCATGTAACTAACTTTACTCGGATGAACCTTTGGAAAATCAGTTTTATAGCGACATGCAACTTCATCTTCTAGGAAGTTACCATCTTCATCGACAGGTGCATTTGCCTGTGCAAGATACTCAGCTTGATCTTTATCTGCAGTCAAGAACTCTATCTTCTTTGTTACTTTGCCGTCAACAACTTTTCTGTATGGCGTTTCAATAAAACCCAGATCATTAACTCGTGCACAGTTTGTCAAAGAAGCTATCAAACCAATGTTTGGACCTTCAGGCGTTTCAATAGGACAAACTCTTCCATAGTGAGTAGGATGCACGTCTCTTACCTCAAAACCAGCACGTTCACGAGACAAACCTCCCGGGCCTAAAGCACTTAATCTTCTTTTGTGGGTCATTTCAGATAATGGATTAACTTGATCCATAAACTGAGACAACTGACTTCTTGCAAAGAAATCCTGTATTTGGTTAGAGAACAGTCTTGAATTTATT
>Ga0156378_1019_pt2 | contig 5047 bp, 5 predicted proteins | sample RifOxyA3_FD_108022 | JGI IMG/M metagenome (GOLD analysis project Ga0156378, IMG submission 108022) | Omnitrophica WOR_2 bacterium RIFOXYA12_FULL_38_10 | reverse complement strand
ATGCTCAATTTATTTTTATCTAGGATCCCTGCTGAAATACATACTTCAATTTTATATGATGATTTTATGTTTTTTATCAAAGCCGCAATATGTTCAATTCGTTCAGCATTATGTGATTTTCCCGATGAAACCATGCAATACCTAAATGCACCTTTGTGATAAGCTTCTTCAGCTTCGTTTATAATTTCCTTATCAGATTTTATAGGATAAGAATCTATTTTGGCATTGGAATTCTTTGATTGCGCACAGTATTTGCAGTCTTCAGGGCAATAACCATTTTGAATGTTGTTTATAATGTGTATTGAGATTGTTTTTCCAAAGTACTCTTTTCTTACTTTAAATGTGGCGTTAATTAAAGAAAGCAGTTCAATATCTTTGGATGATAATATAGAAAGAGCTGTTTCTTTATCCAAAGATACCTCTCTGATGCTGTTTTCAGCTAGTTGTTCATAATTTAATGTTTTCATATAAAAAAAATAGTGTTATTGTGTTTTGACTAGGAAAACATTCTAATACAAATAATCAAATATTGCAATTTCCATAAAATATTATTAAAACTTTTAAAACTTGAAATTATTAATAATCAAGGTAATATATAATAAATTATTTATTACAATAAGATAAAAAGGTTAGTTTTATGCATTCATTTCATATCCCTGTAATGGGTACAGGTTTCACAATTGACACTCCTGTCAAAGTTGCTAAATATGGCATATCCTCAGTCATTTCTCTTGTGGATGATTCTATGATCGAGGAAATGAGGAAATATTATAGTGGCCTGATAAAAGAAGAGTATGTTCCTATTAAAAAATTTGATGAAGACTATCGTGCACGTAGAATCACTGCTTATTTAAACTTACTTGATAAAATGGTGAAAAGTGATTTTGAAAAAGTGCGTTCAAGTGTATTTGAGCCAAATAGTGAAATAACAAAATATTTTGAACTTCTTAAGGATACATCCCACCTTAAAAATAAATATAAGAAAATGCTAAGTGAGCAAGACCCTGAGCTAAAAAAGAAGCTTCAAGATGAGCTTAAGTCAGCAATGGAGCCCGGAAGCATTGATGTAAATATTATGACAAAGCTTGATAGGATAAATTATGATAAGAATGCAGCTGTCTTGCCAGATGAATTTTCTGATGCTCTTTCTGCCCTCAGAGGATATGCAAAAAGCACATTAAATTCTGCCATAGTCTTCTCTGCTGGAATCAACAGGACGCTTTATACTTATGTAGAAAAATTTGAAGATTTTTATGCTAATGCAAGTGGTTTTATAAAAAAGAAAATAATCCTTAAAGTTAGCGATTACAGGTCTTCTATCATCCAGGGTAAGTTCTTTGCGAAGAAAGGTCTTTGGATATCTGAATATAGAGTTGAGTCCGGATTGAATTGTGGCGGACATGCTTTTGCAAGTAACGGGTTTTTATTAGGGCCAATATTAGAAGAGTTTAAAAACAAAAGAGATGAATTGGTAGCTAATCTCCACGAAATTTATAATAAAGCTTTAAAATTAAACAATAGAAAAACGTTTCAAACTCCTCACGAACTGAAAATTACAGCCCAAGGCGGAATAGGTACAGCAAATGAGGATGAGTTTTTAGCGGATCATTATAATGTGGTAAAAACTGGCTGGGGTACCCCCTTTCTTCTTGTGCCAGAAGCTACTACTGTTGATAAAGTAACTTTGGATAAATTGGTTCAAGCTGATGAAAAAGATCTATTTTTAAGCCATGTTTCGCCACTAGGGGTTCTTTTTAACAACTTAAAGAGCTCTCTCAGTGAAATAGCAAAAAAAGAACGTATTGAAAAAGGTGAGCCCGGCAGTCCCTGTTTTAAAGGGCATTTAGTTACAAATACGGAATTTACTGAAAAGCCTATTTGTACGGCTTCAAGGCAGTATCAGAAATTAAAACTAGAAGAACTAATTGGTTTAAAATTAGAGCCGGAGATCTTTAAAGAAAAATTTCAAAGTATTGTTGAAAAAGCATGCATCTGTCATGATCTGGGAGCGTCTGCGCTAAAGAAATGCGGACTAGATAAGGATAATACAAAATTTAATACAGCTATTTGTCCGGGGCCAAACCTAGCCTATTTTTCAAAAGTGTTTACTCTTACTGAAATGGTTGATCATATCTATGGAAGAATTAACATTCTTAATTCAAAAGTACGACCAAATATGTTCATTCAGGAATTGAGAATGTATGTTGATAATTTTATTCAAGAATCTAAAAAATGCCTGTGTGAGCCTACAGAAAAGAAAATGAATGTCCTGGTTGAGTTTAAAGATAATCTTATTGATGGAATTAACTATTACTTTGAATTGTTTCCTAAAATGGTCAAAGAAACTCAAGATTACAGAGAACAGGCTATTGAAGAACTTAAACATTTTAAGATAAAACTAGAACAATTTATGTCTGAGAATGCTTCTATTTTCCCTCAATTAGTCCCTATTCCCAAAACTAGCTAATATAACTTATGAATTAAGTTTAATAAGAATACTCTGAAGGGGTATTCTCTTCAGACATTATTCCCCCGGTTACAATAGTATATGTTTTAGAGCCTGAGGTCCCTTCATTAACAGGAATTGCCTTAAATGAATATTCTTCTGCATTAAAATTACAATCATATGAATATCCTGCCAGGGTTTGGTCGCAATAATTTGTGTTGATGTAAGGAGGAACAGCATCGGTCAGGTCATAAATACTTAGAGGATATGCACCGTTATTAGCTGTCATGTAAGTTTCTGATGCAGTTGCTAAGGAGCGTAGTGTGCTTTGTGCAAGCGCATCATTTGCTGATATTCTTGCTCTGAGTAAATTTGGTATTGCAATAGCGGCTAATAAAGCTATTACAGGCAATATTAAGATACCAAGCCCACCAAGGACAATACCACTTATTGCGAGTCCTTTTCCTTGGTACATTTCTTGGTTCTTATTTATTTTTACCAAAGCAACAATTCCAAGAACAATAGCTGCAATGGATAGTAGAAATCCTAATAAGGGAATAATGAAAAAACAGCCACAAACCAAACTTGCTATAGCTACGCCTAAAGTTCTTTTTTGCGTTCCTGTCATTGTCTCTCCTTTTTTACAAGTTTATAGTTTTAATATCATCAAAATTGTCTAAAGCCAAAGGTGAATAACCGCAGTCAAGACTTGAAATAAAATATAATGAAAAGTTCCTAAAGAAAACAGCAAAAGGTAAGCCAATAGATGTAATTATTAAAAAGGCTATTAAAGCAAAAGGAACTCCTAAGGCGAAGGCTACAATGGCGAATATAATTTTTGCCTTCATTATCATTTGGAATAGAACAAACAGAAGCCCAAAAACGATCACAGCTATCAGCATTAAGGCAATGATCACGATCACTGCAATTATTGTAGCAATTATTCCGGTTGCAATGCCTAAACCTATAAGGACAAGAATATATAGCCAGAAATCTTTAGTGTTTTCTTTATATATTCTGGCAAATTTCCCCCAGGCCTCACCAAATAAGCACTTATCCATAGCCATAATAGTTACAACAAAATGGTCAATACAGACTGTTAAAATCGCAAAAAACACAATAACTGAGAGTAATATCAAAATTGGGGCAATAAATATTTTGAGGCCAATTAAAAATGTCCAATCAAAATTCTTATCAAAAGCCCCTGCTGAGTGAATTGAGAATAGGGTTATAAAAGTTATTATTGCAAAAGATAACAGGCCAATTACTGATATAACAAGCATTACTTTAAACAAAGAATTTCCTGCTACGCGATATCTTCCGAATGGTTCAACAATATCATAAACGTCGTTATGAATGGAATTAAACCAGATAAATTTGAATCTTGATGAAAGCCAGGTAAATAGAACGATAAGGGCTATAATAATAATGATCCCAATAAATATAAAAATATAGCCGATTAGAGACATTCCCGAAAACATATTGGCAAAATTAAAATTTTTGGATCTATTCTGCATGTTTAAAGATCCAGATTCTTCGTCGAGATATTCTACTTGCTGCGTTTCCGTAATAGGCTGACTATAATCAACATTACTATTTTGAACAACTACAAATTCTTGTTTAGTGGAAGCTTCTGAGTTCCGCTCTCTTGGGCTAAAATTATTACCTCCTCCACTACCGCTTCCACCGCCAATTGCACCTGCCATGTAAGCGATAAATAACAAATAGAGCCATTTCTTTAAAGAAATCGGATCAAAAAGGATGAATTTTGTCCGGTCTATACTTTTTGTTATGAGATCGGAGATTGAAATTTTTCGCATATGTTCTCCTTCTAGTTAGGTGTTTAATTGACAGTATTGCTATTGCAAAGGTCTTTAGATATTCTTACTGCACAAAAATCCGGACCGCACATCGAGCAGAAATTCTCTTTTTTTGATTTTTCATCAGGAAGAGTTTGATCATGGTATTCTCTTGCTGTTTCAGGATCAAGGCTTAAATTAAACTGATCTTCCCATCTAAATTCATTTCTTGCTTTAGACATTGCATTATCCCAATCTATTGCGTTAGGATGGCCTTTGGCAAGGTCGGCGGCATGGGCAGCGATCCGGTAGGCGACCACCCCGGCCCGTACATCATCGCGGTTGGGCAGGCCAAGGTGCTCTTTCGGCGTCACATAGCACAGCATGGCAGTGCCAAACCAACCGATCATCGCAGCACCAATGGCGCTGGCCAAATGGTCATAGCCGGCGGCGATGTCGGTGACGAGCGGCCCCAGCGTATAGAACGGCGCTTCGTCACAGGCGGCAATCTGGCGGTCCATGTTCTCCTTGATCTTATGCATGGGCACATGTCCTGGCCCTTCCACCATCACCTGCACATCATACCGCCAGGCAAGGCGCGTCAATTCCCCCAGCGTGTCCAACTCGGCGAACTGGGCGGCATCGTTGGCATCGGCGATGGACCCGGGCCGCAAACCATCGCCCAGGGATATCGCGATGTCATAGGCACGCAGGATGGCGCAGATGTCCTCGAAATGGGTATAAAGGAAATTCTCGCGATGGTGGGCAAGGCACCACTTGGCCAGAATGGCCCCGCCGCGGG
>Ga0156378_1142_pt1 | contig 5934 bp, 7 predicted proteins | sample RifOxyA3_FD_108022 | JGI IMG/M metagenome (GOLD analysis project Ga0156378, IMG submission 108022) | Omnitrophica WOR_2 bacterium RIFOXYA12_FULL_38_10 | reverse complement strand
TCAGGGAATGGTCTTAAATAACGGAAACCCGGCAGCCCGCGACTGGAATAGTGCAATGTCAGCAGGCATTGGCAGTGAGTATGAATGGAGTGGCCGGCTGCGTTTAAGGGGCGGATATTTTTACCATGATTCAGTTATTCCTAACGCAAACTTTCAATCAAGCCTGCCCGATGCCAGGTCTCACAGTTTAACTGCAGGTTTTGGATATGACATTAAGGAGAACATGACGCTGGATTTGACCTATGCCGGAATGTTTTTCAAAGATAAAAAAGCATCAAGCGGATTAGTTTCCGGAACAATAGACGGGACGTATAAGAATTACACAAATATCGTGTCGATGTCCTTAGGGTGGAAGTTTTAGGCAAAGGAGAAATAGGGTGCTTTTAAATAAAAAATTTATAGCTGAAACGTTAAAAATAAAAAAATATTATTATCTGTTAAAAATGAATGTGAAAAAGAACAATGTGATTTAGATAAAAATTATTGGGTTCAGTTTATTAAAGAATTAAAAAAAAGAAATATCCTGAAATAAATAAGCATTTCTTGAGGCTTAATAAAATTACAAATAATCTTAATTACAAGGAATTTGAAAAGCATAAATTGTTTTTAAGAAACAATCTTTTAGAATTATTTACTCAGACATTTATGCCCCTAAATTGACAAATTACTAAAAAACCTTTTGGTTGTTCGGGTGATTATATTGTGGCGAATTATTTTTATGAAGAAAAAATTTCAGGTGAAAATATATATTCAATGTTTATGGATAGATACACAATAGAATCACCATTAGCAGCAGCTCATAGAAATAGGAAGAAATATCTTAGTAAGATAATTGCTAAAATGGCACATAGGTGCAAACGTAATCTAAATGTAGCCTCATTTGTATGTGGTTCAGGCCAGAAGTATTTGAAGTATATGAAAATGGTGTTAATAATGTTTCAGTTAGTCTTATTGATGGAGAGGAAAAGGCAATTGAATATTTAAAAGAAAAGGTAAATGAATATCCTCATTTTAAATCAAAAATTAGTTTTAATAATCAAAACATTATTAATTTAGTTAGAAAAAATGAATATTTAGATTTTTCAAGACAGGACTTTATTTATTGTGCTGGAAATTTTCATTATATAAAAGATTCTACTGCAACAAAACTTATTAAATATATGCTAAAAATTTTGTCATCTGGTGGTTGGTTAATAGTTTTGAATGTTTCAATGCATGATATTAATGATGTTTGTTTAAAAATGTTAAGTGAATGGGATATGTATCATAGGTCATAAACAAAATTGATGGAGTTAGTTGAGAACATTGATGGAATAACACAGAAAAAAGTATTACCTGATTATTACACTAAAAGAAATCTTTATCTAATTATTAAGAAGAAATAAAATGTTTTTTAATAATGGTAATTTGCTTTTTGGTTCTTTATTTGTTCATGCAATATTTTATTATTTATTAGCAGGACTTGTATTTTTTAAAAGCAAAAACAAAGAAAAATTGGTTTTTTCACTGTATTGCATGTTTGTAGGCTTGTGGACGGTGTCGATTGTATTTTTCGGTATTTTCAATATAGAGCAAGCTATAATATGGAACAAATTGTTTATAGCTTCTTCTGGATTTATTCCAGCTACATTACTACATTTTGTTTATTTGTTTAATAAAGAAAAGGTTTATACTTATACAATCATTGGAATATATTTACCTGTTTTAATTATTATAGTTCAGCTGATATATTTTCCACAACAATACATAAAAAAAATAATTTTCCAAACATGGGGAAAAGAAAGTATTTTTGGGGATTATTATCTTTTTGGATGGTATTCTGTGACTTATGCATCATTTACTTTTTTAAAAATATTTTTAAGATATCTTAGTGTTGAGGGAATAGATAGGCACCGTTGCAAATATTTGCTATTAGCTATGGTTTCAACGGCGTTGTTGGGGGCCTATTTTAATTTATTTCTTATTTTGATTGGTAATTATAAGTATATTTGGGTGGGACCATATTGTTCTTTTATTATGGTTTTTGTTATAGCTTATACAATTGTTAAATATCGTCTGATGGATATTAAGCTTGCTATTACAAAAGCAGGCATATTTATTGTAGTTTATACATTAGTCCTAGGTATCCCGTTTTTTGCGGGGTTGCAAATTCTAGGTGTTGGTTTTTGGTTATTGCCCACAACGCTTATGGCGGTTTTTGCAACGGTTGGGCCTTTTGTTTATTTGCATTTTCAGCGTAAGGTTGAAGAAAAGCTATTGGCCAATCAGCATCAATACCAGTTTACCTTAAGAAGAGCATCACTTGGAATGGGAAGAATAAAAGATCTAAAGAAACTTTTGATGTTAATAGTCCACGTTGTTACACGTACAGTTCGAATTGAACATTGCTCTATATATCTTTTCCACGAAGCATCAAATCAATTTATTCTTAAAGCATCAAAGGGTATTAAAAAAATAAACGATAAACAAAGTGCTTTTTCAGCTGATTCTTCACTTATAAAATATTTAAAAAAGTTCAAAGAACCTCTTGTTCATGAAGAAATAAAGGAAAGAAGTAAAGATTATAATGATGAAAATTTAAAGGAAGTTGAGAAGATTATAGCTTCCCTTAAGACCGAACTAATAATTCCCAGTTATATTGAAGATAAGATGCTTGCTGTTATTGCTCTTGGGAAAAAAAGGTCTGGCAAACTTTATACTCAGGAGGACCTGGTTGTGTTTTCAATTCTTGCTAATCAGTCAGCATTGGCAATTGAAAATGCTCAATTCTATGAAACAACCAAAAAAACCCATGAACAATTATTTAAAGCAGAAAAAATGGCTACTATTGGTACTATGGCAGATGGGCTTTCGCATCAGATAAATAACAGGCTACATGCCATGGGATTTATCGCAGGGGATATATTGGATACTATTAAGATCACAAGAAAGAACGGTGTGTCTAAAAAAACAGATAAAGTATTGAAGGAAATTGCCGAGGGGCTTCACAGGATAGAAGATAATGTTCTGCGGGGAGGTGAGATAGTCGAGGGATTGCTTAAGTATACCAGAAAAGGCACAAAGGGATTTGAGGCGGTGGATATTGATAAATTAATATCAGCTGCAGTTGAAATGGCGCAGTTTAAGATCAAGATATCAGATATTGATATTCACAGGAACTATAATGGCAATACTCCAAAAGTAAGAGGCAATTTTACTCAGCTTCAGGAAGTGTTCTTTAATATAATTGATAATTCATATGATGCGATGATCCAGCGCAAAGAAGAGAGGAAAGAAGGATCATACCGTGGAGTTATAGATATAAATGCTGTTATTAATGGAACAACTCTGGAAATCGCTTTAAGTGATAATGGTATGGGCGTAAGGGATGCTGATAAAAGCAAGCTATTTACGCCGTTTTTTACAACAAAGCTTTCGAGCAGAAAAGGCACAGGCCTGGGGCTGTATGTGATCAGGCAGATCATTGAAGAGAATCATAAGGGTAAGGTTATTTTTATTTCAGAGTATGGTGTTGGCACTCAAACAAGAATACTGTTGCCGATCGCAAAGATGTAATTGTTCTGAGCTGGGAGTCTATAAGAATAATTGAATTTCATTGATAATGTTAAATGCTAAATTATACTAATATAATAGCAGTTAAAGGGGGAGATGCGTAAATGGCAAAATTATTGGTCGTCGACGACGAAATAGATATAACTGAATTTGCAAAAAGTTTTTTTACAAAGCGTAAAGTAAATGTTTTTACGGCAGGCGGAGGAGCAGAAGCGTTAACTATTATAGAAAAAGAAAAGCCTGATCTTGTCCTTCTTGACATACAGATGAAAGAAATGTCTGGTATTGAGACCCTGAGGGCTTTGCGCCAGAACAATAACAATGTGAAGGTCATTATGGTTACCGGCGCGGAAGAATCATCAATTGTCGCTGAAGCAAACAGCTTGGGTATTCAAAAATACATTCATAAGCCCCTTATATTAGAAGAGCTTGAAAAAATTGTAATGAAAGAGCTTAACGCTGCTTAATTATGATCAGAAGAAGCTTGTCACAATTAAAAGAAAAGAAGCTTAAGATAGATTTTAAGAAAGAGCTTGAAACTGCAAGTAAAGGCATGATCATGATACATGATCATAACTTGCTTATTAAAATGATCATTCGTATGATCGTCCGTAAAGTTAAGATAAGGCATGCAGGAATGATCCTTTTTGATCCTGATGCAGGCTCATATGTTTTGAGCATTTCAAGGGGCGAAACAGGCCTTAAGATCCCTTCGGGCTTTACAAAATTTACTAATGAAAGCCCTATCATTAAGATATTTAATAAAAAAGAATACAAGTCAATTACAGTTGATGGCAATACTGTTTTATTGGAAGATATAAACAAGTATATATGGCGTGAAGGTGTCATTGATAGCCAGTCAAATGGTGATCTCGTAGTGCTTTTGCATTCGGTTGAAGAACAGATGAATATGCTTAATGCAGTTGCCTGTGTTCCTGCGCAATATCATGGAAAGTTATTGGCAATCCTTTTGCTTGGTGCAAAAAGCGACGGGACAAAATACAAAAAAGATGAGCTTGATTTTTTTGCTGCGCTTGCTTCAGATGCGGCAATGGCAATACAGAATGCCCAGCTTTTTGAAAATCTGCGGAAGGAAGCCGAGCAAAACAGAAGGCAGTTCATTCAAACTATTATTGTTTTGAGCTCAACAATAGAAGCAAAAGATGCATATACCCACGGGCATACTGAACGTGTTACTAACTATGCGCTTGCTATTGCAAGGCAGATGGTGGCAAATGGTTCAATTGAATTGCCCGAGAATTTTTTTGAGAATTTGCATATTGGCGCGCTTCTTCATGATATCGGGAAGATAGGCGTTCCTGAGGCAATACTTCATAAGCATTCCGGATTAACTCCTGATGAATATGAGAAAGTAAAACTTCATACAACAAGCGGAGCTGAAATAATCAGGCCTTTAGGTTTGCCGCAAGAAAGTGTCGAAGGCATTAAATTTCATCATGAAAGATATGATGGGAGTGGTTATCCTCAGGGATTAAGAGGAGATGAGATACCATTATCTGCATCAATTATTGCAGTAGCTGATGCTTATGATGCTATGATCACTGACAGGCCCTACCGAAGTTCCCTCGTAAAAAATGCTGCAATTGATGAGATCATAAATTATGCAGGTGTTCAGTTTGATCCTCGCCCAGTGAAGGCTATGATGGAGTTGTATAAGATTGGGGTTGTTTAGAGTTTAGGTTTTAAGGGCAACTCAATTATAAATTCACTGCCTTTTTTACCATCGCTCTTTGCGTAGATCCTGCCCTTGTGATTATCAATTATAGTTTTTGTTATTGAAAGACCTAATCCCGTGCCTTTATCTTTTTTTGTGAAAAAGGGTTCAAATATTCTTGTAAGGTCTGTTTTACAAATACCAATACCAGTATCTTTAAAGCTCAGATGAACCTTGCTTTCAGAAGTTTGGATAATGTCGATTGTAAGTACTTCTGAGTGTTCCATGGATTCTATAGCGTTTAAAAGTATATTCATAAAAGACTGGCGTATTTGCGTGGGATCAATGTTGATAAATATTACTCTGGTATCTTTATATGTTTTTATAACCTTTATGTTTTTTTCTAAAAAATTATTGTTAAAAATATCGATGGTATCATTTAACAGTTTGACTATGTTAACTTTTCTAAGAGATAAAGGCGCGGGTTTTCCATAATCCAACAATTGTTGAACAAGATCATCAATTCGGTCAACTTCTGACCCGACAATATTCGAGAATTTTAAAAGAAACTCTTTGTCATCTAGCTTTTTGGGTAGGTATTCTGTAAATGTTTTAAGTGAGGTTAGGGGGTTCTTTGATGATTTAAATAACCTGAAGGAAATAATTTATCCTGATGGGTCTAAAGTGTTTTATGAATATAATAATGT
>Ga0156378_1065_pt1 | contig 7096 bp, 10 predicted proteins | sample RifOxyA3_FD_108022 | JGI IMG/M metagenome (GOLD analysis project Ga0156378, IMG submission 108022) | Omnitrophica WOR_2 bacterium RIFOXYA12_FULL_38_10 | reverse complement strand
TCCTGCGTTTTAAGAAAGCTGACCGTCATCCGCACACCAACATGGCAAAGGCGGCGCTTAATATGCTGACGCATACCTCCTCTAGTGATTTGGCAAAATATGGTATTTTTATGAATGCAGTTGATACGGGTTGGGTAACTGATGAGGACCCTATCGCTTTAGCCACGTATAAACAAGAAAAACATGATTTTCAGCCACCCTTAGATATTGTTGATGGGGCGGCGCGCGTCTGCGACCCTTTCTTCGATGGAATTTTGACCGGGAAACATTGGTGCGGAAAGTTCTTAAAAGATTATTTCCCTATCGATTGGTAAAATTAAATCAAAATAGCTGCAAAATAAGGGATGAAGAGAGTTTTATCTAAAGATGCTTTCTTGTTTTTCCTAAAAAAATTCTTATATTCTTAATAAAGTTAAACAAGGTTAGTTGAAAATTTATTGAAAATATTTTGCTTGACAAACTTAATTAATGATTTATACTTTACTAGGTTGATAAAATAAGTAATGAATGCTATTAGGAGAATAAATGAGGATTTCAGCCAGATGTGATTATGCTTGTAGAGCCTTGTTTGAATTATCAGTGCATTGGCCTAACGAAACGCCATTGCAAATACAGCACATATCGCAGAAACAGAACATTCCAATTAAATACTTAGTGCATATTCTCATTCAATTAAAAAGGGAAGGTATTGTTTCAAGTTCTCGAGGAAAAGATGGGGGATATGTTTTAGCAAAGGCTCCGGAAACAATAAAATTGGGTCAAGTGATGCGATATGTTGGTGGAGAGCTTTTACCTATAGCTGATTCGGCAAAGAAAAAGGGATCTGCTTTTAAAGGATTATGGGATGAAGTTGAGGGCGCTATGGCTAAAATCGTTGATAATGTTTCTTTCGAAGATATTATCATGAAAAACAGCGGTGCCGGTGTATTGTCAATGTATCAAATTTAATTTTTTTTAATTAAAACATTACTAAAATGGTCAACAAAGTAAAGAAGGTGAATTTTGGAAAATAAGAAGCGCGCGATATTCAAAGCTATTACATGGAGGTTGTTTGGTTTTATTTCAACAGCTGTAATAGTCTTTGTATATAGTAAGAATCTTAAAGAGGCTTTAATGGTGGGGGCAGGTATAGATGGGTTAAAGCTGTTTTTCTATTATCTTCATGAAAGATTATGGAACAGGGTGCAATTTGGTAGAACAAAAACACTGGAATACCAGATTTAAAAATAATTATTAAACAATTAATAAGGAGGAAGTATGAGTGTGTTGAATTCAAAAGAAGATCTAAAAGTGTTGGTTGAAATATTAAATTTTAAAGAGAAGGTTGACAGGTCTAAAGCCTTGATCCGTGAAGCTTATGAAAAATACGGAGATGCTTTGGTAGTAGCCAATAGCCTGGGAAAAGACTCTGTGGTCGTTTGGGACCTGGCTAAAAAAGTTAATCCTGAAATTAGAGGGTTTATTGTTACTACACGATTTAAACCGCAAGAGACTATTCAGCTAATGAATGAAGAGGTGGCACAATATCCTGAATTGAAAGTTTTTAAAAATGATAGCGAGATACCTGCAGAACTTTATAGAACGGATCCAGAACGTTGCTGTGATGTGCTTAAAGTTGAGCCGGTTCGTCGGGCTATTGAGGAAATGAAAGTTAAATGTTGGGTTACTGGTTTAAGGTGTACAGAAGGTCGAACCCGTACGGATTTTAAAGAAATTGAAGAAAGGGATGAAGGCCTTATTAAATTAAACCCTATTCTTATCTGGAAAGAGAGAGAGATCTGGCAATACCTGGCGCTCTATGGAGTAAAGGTCAATCCTCTATATAAGGAAGGCTATCGTTCTTTGGGATGTTCACCATGTACACATATCACAACAGATGATAATGAAAGGGCAGGACGTTGGATAGGCACAAGCAAGTGCGGGGGTGAATGCGGAATACATACTCGGCCGCTAACATCTGCGGGGTTGAAATAATGGAAGAGCCGCGATTGCCGTTAAAATATTTTCCTTTTGCTGTCGACCTCAAGGGCCAAAAGGTCCTTGTGGTTGGCGGGGGAAAGGTAGCTGAGCGGAAAGTTCTATCTCTTTTGCAGGCTGAGGCCTGTGTCCAGGTAGTTTCGCCCCAGATAACAGAAGGGCTTATGGATCTGGTCGTTAAGTTTAAGATAAAATGGAAACAAAAAGAGGTAGATAGAAATGATATGAAAAATATTAGGTTGACCATTGCAGCAACAAACAATAAAATCATTAATGAAAAAGTAAGCATGTGGGCAAAAGATGAGAATGTTTGGGTCAATGTTGTTGATAAGCCGGCATTAAGTGATTTTATATCTCCTGCTGTATTTTTTGCGGGAGAGGGTATCGTGGCGGTTTATTCTGATGGAAAGGACCCTGTTTTGTCTCGAGACCTTAAAAACTTTATTAAGGAAAAATGGAATGAATTTTTATCTTATCGGGATGGATCACAGGACAGCATCCTCTGAGTTGAGGGATAAAGCATTTAAAAACCGTTATCGGTTAGAATTGTTTTGCAAAGATTTTCTGTTAGGTCAGGCAGGGGTTCTTTTTACATGTAATCGTATAGAACTTTATGGTGTATGTAGGGATCAATCTGAAAGTATAGAGATATTGAATAAATCGAAAGATGCATTTCCTGAGATATTCGAAAATGTTTATTTAAAGAAAGATACTTATGAGACATTACTGCATGTGTTACGCTTGGCATGCGGACTAGAATCGCAAATACCTTTCGAAAGCCAGATCGTTGAGCAATTACGGTCATGGATCAAAAGAAGCACTATCCCGGAGGTGCTTAAGATTAAATTATCTTTTGTCTTGGATTTGGCAGAAGATATTCGTAGCACTTACGGTATAGATGGTCTAAAGAAAGATATAGTAGATTTCGCTTTGGAAAATATTCAGCAAAGGATTGGGAGCCTAAACGGCAAGAGGCTCCTGGTCATTGGGACAGGAAAAGTCGCGGAATTGATTTCCCGTAAAGATTTGAAGAACACGCATCTTATTTTTGTTGCAAGGAAAAGAAATGCCCGTGCATTAAATTTATCGCGCAAGGCAAAGGGCGAGTTGCTCTCTTTTGATGATATCCCAAAAATGTTCAATGAAGTAGATGCTGTTGTTAGTGCAACTTCAAGTCCCCATTACATTATTAAGATCGGTATGTTGTTTAATTTGAAAAGAAATAGAAATATGCCGCTTTATATTTATGATCTTGCTGCACCTAAAGATGTTCATCCTGAAGTATTTAAGTTAAATAATGTTCGGGTTTATGACGTGGCAGAGATGTCTTTATCGATAGATAATTATCGCCAAGAAATGAGCTGTACTATAAAAAAGGTTAATTCATTAATTGAGAGCGGTGCATGGTTAAATGCAGGAGAAGGAGATGTCTCTAAAGATCAAAGTCGGATTAAGGCCGAGCTTGTTAGCGTTTAAACAGTTTGAAGAAATACAAAGCAGGTTGCCCCTTGTTTTAATGAATACTGTTTTGATTAAAACAACAGGGGATTCAGATAAGAGTACCCCCTTAACATCAACTGGCAATGGCAGGTTCTTTACCGATGAAATTGAGCAGGCTTTGTTAGAGGGTTTAATTGATGCCGCAATTCATAGTGCCAAGGACCTTGAACAAGATGTTCATGAGAATTTGCTCGTAATTGCGATAACAAAGGCAGTTGGACAATTTGATTGTTTGGTTTCACACGAGAATCTTACACTCGATCAACTGCCTTTGGGCGCAACAATTGGAACAAGCAGTCAAGCACGCAAAGATGGTATTACGCGCTATCGTAAGGATCTAGTTATTAAGGATATACGCGGTAATGTTGATGATCGTTTGCGGCAACTGGATCGTGGGGATTTTGATGCTATTATTGTTGCTGATGCTGCACTGATCCGCTTAGGGTTACAAGGCAGAATATCACAATTTATTCCAGAAGATATTATTAAGCCACACCCTTTGCAAGGGAGACTGGCAATTCAAATAAAAAAAGACCGTAAGGATTTAATGCAGATATTTAAGGGATTAGATGAAAAAGAATAGATCATTGGTGTCATTAGTTGGTGCTGGACCCGGAGACCCGGAGCTAATAAGCGTCAAAGGATTAAAGGCCCTTAAGAAGGCAGATTGTGTTCTATATGATTTTCTTTCTGCATCAGAATTATTGAAATACTGTAAAAGGGGCTGTGAAAAGATTTGTGTGGGAAAAAAGGATGGCCTTCATTTAAAAGAACAAAAAGTAATTAATGAAATGCTTTATGCCAAATCAAAAGAATATCCTAATGTTGTTCGTCTGAAAGGAGGAGATCCTTTTATCTTTAGCAGGGGAATTGATGAAGCGCGTTATTTATCAGAGCGTGGCATTAGGTTTGAGGTAATCCCTGGTATTACATCAGCATTAAGCGGACCTGAGAGTGCCGGCATCCCGTTAACAATTAAGAACAAGATATCATCTGTTGCGATCTTAACTGGAAGAAAAAAAGATATTAATGCTGAGATTGATGCTCCTGATTGTCAAACGCTTGTATACCTAATGGGCGTATCAAATATCGCTAATATTGTTAAGGCTTTAAGGAAAAGTGGACGAAAAGAAAATGAGCCTTGCGCCTTTATTGAGAATGCTACGAGAAAAGAACAGCGCATAATTTATGGAACGATAAAAACAATTGAAAAAAAGGTGTTCCAATATAATATCAAGTCTCCGGCTATTTTTATTCTTGGTGATGTTGTTCGAAGACGTGTGAGGTTAAACGATGAGTAAAGTTTTGGTTAAGAATATTAGTGAGATAGATGATATTGACTTAAGTGGTTTGATCTGCCCATTATTTGTTATTTCAGGACAATGCAAAAAAGAACGCATTCCTTCTATGCCGGGCATACATCGCTTTTCGATCGATCGTTTGATCGAGGAAGTTGGATCGCTCAATAGTTTGGGTCTTAATAAATATTTATTATTTGGAGTTCCGTCAAAGAAAAGTTGGATGGGTAGCGAGGCATATGATGATAAGAACATTGTAGCCGAGGCTATTAAGAAGTTAAAAGCTAATTATGGCAATATTAATTTATTTACGGATGTTTGTTTGTGCGCTTACACCAGTCATGGGCATTGCGGTATTATTAAAAAAGGGCAAAAAACGATTAATGCTAAAGAAACTTTAAAGGCACTTTCAAGGATGGCGTTAGTTCATGCACATGCCGGGGCAGATTATGTTGCACCTTCAGCGATGGCTAATGGGCAGGTGGCGGCGATACGGGATAAACTGGACTTAAATGGATTTTATAAAGCAAAAATAATGGGATATTCAGCAAAATTTGCTTCAAATTTCTATGGGCCATTTAGAGCGATAGCAAATTCGTCACCTGCTTTTGGCGACAGGAGAGGGTATCAGCTTGATTGCAAGGATTTGCAAGCGGCTTTAGGTAAAGTTAAAGAGGATATTAAGGGTGGAGCTGATATAGTTATGGTTAAACCTGCCATCGGATATCTTGATGTTATCAGCAAGGTAAAGGGAAGATTTGATAAGCCCTTGGCTGTTTATAATGTGAGCGGAGAGTATGCTTTTGTAAAACAAGGAATGCGCTCTGGTTTATGGAATGAAAGAGAGGTGGTGTCTGAAATATTCTCTTCTTTCAAACGAGCAGGTGCAGATCTAATAATAACCTATCACGCAAAGGATATTGCTTTATGGCAGAATCGACAATAAATAAATTGTTTAAAAAAACCAAGGAATCTTCGTTGCTGGAAAGAGCAAACAGTATTTTTGTAGGCGGAGTGAACAGCCCTGTTAGGTCTATGCGTTCAATTGGGATGAAGCCTTTGATAATTCAGAAGGGGAAAGGGTCAAGGGTCTGGAATGTTGAGGATAAAAGTTATATTGATCACGTTCTATCTTTTGGGGCAATGATCTTAGGGCATGATCATTTGTCTGTTGAGCATGCTATTAAGGAGGCTTCAGAAAGGGGCTGGCATTTTGGGATGACAACACCTGCTGAGATCGAGTTGGCTGAGACGATTAAAAGAGCGATACCGTTCATTGAAAAGATCCGTTTTGTTAATTCCGGAACGGAAGCGGTTATGGGGGCTGTGCGTTTGGCAAGGGGTTTTACCGGTCGAAAAAAAATAGTAAAGTTCAAGCACTCTTATCATGGGCATGCTGATTATCTTTTGGTTGAAGGAGGTTCGGGTTTGGCAACGTTAAAAATACCTTTAAGCAAAGGCGTTCCCGAAGAGTTTTATGAACAAACAATTATTGCCGAATATGGGGATCAAGAAAATATAGAGACAATTTTTAAGAAGAATGGAGAAGATATTGCTGCTATCATTGTTGAGCCAGTGGGAGGAAATTATGGCGTAGTTCCTCCGAATGAAAAATATTTGAATTATCTAAGACAAATAACAAAACAAAATCAGTCGCTTCTCATCTTTGATGAAGTGATCACCGGTTTTCGCTTTGGTTTTGGGGCTGTAGCTGACCTTTTTGGGATCAAACCGGACCTGATATGTTTGGGGAAGATCATTGGCGGGGGTCTGCCCATTGGTGCTTTTGGTGGTTCGGATGGGATAATGCAAGATCTTGCGCCTTTGGGTGATGTTTACCAGGCTTCAACGTTTGCGGGAAATCCTATTGTTATGGCTGCTGGAAAAGCTACTTTGCAAGAGCTTGAATTAATAAAAGGAAATTATGGTTCATTGACTCGTTATGTTCATGAGATTACAGAGTCTTTAGAAGAAGTTTGCATTGAAGTCGGTATTGGGGTAAATATCAGTAGATATCGCTCAATGTTCAGTATTAAATTTGAAGATCAGGATATGTTCCCTAAATTCTATAAGTATTTGTTAGAACAGGGTGTATTATTAGCTCCATCGGAGTACGAGGCAAATTTTATTTCTTTTGCACATTCAAAAGAAGATATCGAAGAAACTAAAGAGGCGATTTTAAAGGCGATAAAGATGTTATAAGGAGCTTTATATGGATGATAAAGAAATTGATTATGATGCATTGAAGAAAAGAGGATTTTTGAAACAAAAACAAGACGGATATTTCTTGCTGCGTACAAGGACAACTGAAGGAAATTATT
>Ga0156378_1014_pt2 | contig 8172 bp, 8 predicted proteins | sample RifOxyA3_FD_108022 | JGI IMG/M metagenome (GOLD analysis project Ga0156378, IMG submission 108022) | Omnitrophica WOR_2 bacterium RIFOXYA12_FULL_38_10 | reverse complement strand
CCATACCTGCAACACCTGTCCCTAAAGCAGATCCGATAGCAGAGAAACCGATCGCTGCAGCTGCCCCCAGGTCATTGAATTGTGCTAATAATGTGTGTTCCATTTAAATCTCCTTGCCTTTTTAATTTATATTCTCTGTTTTTCTAAAAGGGTCATACGTGAACCCTGTCCATTCCAAACCCAAATGCCTTGAAAACTCCAAAGTGTTCAGGCGCAGAGCGTGAACCAGGATCGCCAAAGCCGCAAGAAGGATATTTATCGCGTGCAATATGATTATCCAACTGATCGACATCCTGTTTGCCGCATCTGCAATAGCAACCGTCGCAAGTCCAACGGCATACAACCTTATATAAGAAACAATATCTGAAAATACGCCGATAATATCAAGAGTCTTTGGGAAAAGCTGTCCGCTTACTGTTTGCAAATATTTCTTTAAGGGCGTCACTTCAGAGAACAAGTATACCAGCAATGGCCCGAGTATGAACAAGATAATCCCTGCCCCGGGAAAAGCAACATCCAGGATGAACATCCTTGCAGCGAAATACATGCCCCAGACCAAAAAGATCCATCCAGCTTCGCTCAAAATGACCAAAGAGGGATAAAAAAGGATCATTCTCCAGCAATGCGCAATGCTCAAATGTATGGCCCCTACAAGAAAACATAAAGTCTGCAAATTTTTAGGGTCCACTAGCCAAGGAATTACTGGCTTGACTGAACTGCCTAACCATTCCTGGCCAAAATACGTCCCCGTAAAAACACCCCAGACAATAATGCATCCGCACAACAAATAAATGAGCTTAAAGAATGTTATATCCTTTACTTTTTTTCTCATCGCAAAATGAGCTATCGCGCATGTTAACAGATAAATGAACCCATACCCCGCATCTCCTACCAATATTCCTACAAACAAAGAAAAGAACAAAAGAAGAAAGGGATTAATATCTACCTCTTTATACCCCGGAAGAATTCCGATAAAATTGATCAGTGGATTTATCACCGAGACCCATTTTGGATTCTCTAATAATGTCGGCACTTTATCCTCTTCAGAAGGGTCTTCAAAAAGGATCCCCCATTGATGCTCCTTGGCTTTTGTCTCTATTTGTGAACAGGTCTTCTGGGGGCAGTATCCTTTAAGCAACGTTAGCTCACCTGTGTTCTTAGCTCCTACAATAACCTCCTTAAAGACCAGTTTTTCTTCCTTCTCTCTTAACTTCCTCTTTAGCGCCGGCAGGTACTTGACCTGTGCTTTTAATTCATCCTCTGCCCTTTTAATGTTGTTCTTTTCCTTCTCCTGTGAATCATGTTCATGGGACAAGCTCTTTGCCGGCAGAACAATACCCTCATGACCAGGATCAACACTGCCTGTGGTAATGACCATACAATTGTTAATGCCGCCTGTCCTTGAAAGAACTTCAACTATCACGCCTTCTTTAGGCACTATCTTTTGAGACACTGGCATCTCGCAAAAGGAAACATTAATACCTTTTTCTTTAAGATGAGAAATGTCCTGCGGCTCAAAGTTCCCCCATTTTTGCAATTTATTAATAAGCCCCTGCCTTTTAAGGATATTGTCACTCAGCACCTCGATCTTCTTCATCTGATGAAGAACACACTCCGTAACTTCTCTCCACTCAAAAACACTATCTAAAGCCTCTTTGGGTGCATGGTCATCAGTTTTAGCATTCTCTAATATACGGATCACCTGCTCCAACAATTGAATATCATCCTTTATAGCTGTGATATCATCACTTTTAAGGACATCATTATGTTCAACGTGCACGACTCCAAGCGCCCTCATCTCTTCCAAAGAAGGGACAAAGTCCTTTTTCTGCACAATCATGAACACTTTTTTCATTGGGACTATCACTTAAGCCATTGCCTCCTGGTGCATTTTTTGTTCTATTTTCCTTTTTGCGACTTTAGAGATACCGACTGCATTTGCCTGCTGGTCACCTAAATAGATCCTGATGACCCTGATATTCTCAAGGCATTGAGGTATCTTGATCTTTTCGAACAGGTTCACTCTTTGGGTCGTGATACGGAGCTCCCGCTGCAATATCTCGATCTGCTTTTTGATCACCATGATCTCGACAAAATGCGCCAGCACTTCCCTAATAGATGCTGCGCCTTTGTCCACCCAAAGTGGCGTTGAGTAAATATCGATCGTTCTTTCTTCAAAAACAACTTCTTTAAAAACCGGCACTTCAGCTCCGGCAATATTGATATATGTGAGATTAATATCTTTTAATTCTACAAAATCCTTTATTTCAACTCCGGGGTCATTAAGCAGGCCTACCCATTTTTTCAAGACATCTTCTGTCCTATTTAAAGCAGATTCTTTCTCGGATAATAGCTTTCTGGCCTCTAATATCTTTACCTGCAGCTGTTGCTTCTTTAGCTGTAACGTCGGCAAATAATGCTGAAATTGCTTCAAAGAATCTCTTTGGCGCTTAAGCTCGCCTTTTGTGAATTTTATTTTTGCCATTTTGAAACTTTTATTGTTTAGTTCTTTACCAGAAAGAAACTGTTGGTTTTAATTTGTGCGGGTGTTTTTGTTCGAGAAAAATCGTAGAAGCATCGATATTTTCTCGGGATATTAAACACCCTATCAGAAATAAGCCTTCGGCTTATTTCTTAGGCCAATATTCTGCGATCAATGATTCTTTCATACCCGTCTCTGTCGGGTCAAAAATATCTGATAATATCTTCCAGCCGAGGTCAAGGGCTTCTTCTAAAGGAATATTAACCGCAAGCGACATAAGCTCATTCTCAAATCGTTTGCCATATTTTAATAACTTTTCATCCCAGGCGCTCATCTGAAATCCCATTGATTTCTTTTCAATGGATTCCCTGTAATCAGCAAAAAGCTGTATCATGCGGTCCATTATCGCACGATGGTCACTTCTGGTATCGCCATTTACCTGCTGCTTTAAACGGCTTAAAGAACCAAAAGGCTCAATGCGCCCGCCTCTCAGATAAAACTGCCCTTCCGTAATATATCCCGTGTTATCAGGCACGGGATGAGTAACGTCATCCCCAGGCATGGTTGTGACAGCCAGAACAGTGATAGAGCCGGCATCCTCAAAATCAACAGCCTTCTCATATCTTGACGCCAACTGGCTGTAAAGGTCTCCCGGGTATCCTCTGTTCGACGGGATCTGCTCCATTGTGATAGCGATCTCTTTTAAAGAATCGCTGAAATTGGTCATATCTGTTAAAAGGACCAGGACCTTTTTACCTTCAAGCGCAAACTTTTCAGCAACAGCCAAACACATATCAGGTACCAATAAACATTCAACAGTAGGGTCAGAGGCTGTATGAATAAAAAGAACCGACCTTGATAATGCGCCATGTTCCTCGAGCGTATCTCTAAAGAACAAGTAGTCATCATGCTTCAATCCCATTCCGCCTAAAATTATCATATCAACTTCAGCCTGCATGGCAATACGGGCTAAGAGCTGATTATAAGGCTCACCGGCAATTGAGAATATCGGAAGCTTCTGTGATTCAACCAGTGAATTAAAAACATCTATCATCGGGATGCCTGTCCTTATCATGTTCTTAGGCACGATCCTTTTTGCAGGATTGACCGATGGCCCGCCGACATCAAACATATTGTCAGTTAAAGCAGGGCCGCCGTCTCGGGGGGAACCATTGCCGTCAAATATCCTGCCGAGAAGGTTCTCTGAGCAGGATACCTGCATCGGCTTCTTTAAGAACCTGACCTTGTCATTCGTTGAGACCCCCCGGCTTCCTGCAAAGACCTGCAAGTAAACCTTTTTATCTTCAAGCCTTATGACCTGCGCCAAAGAAATGCCTGTCCTGGTCTTTATTTCAGCCAACTCCTTATAACTTACGTTCTCAGCCTCAACAGTAATAACATCCCCTGCTATTTGTAATATTTCACTATAAAATTTTTGCATTGTTATTTCCTTGTTCTATGCGTCAGATAATTTTTTTCTGATCTCTGATTCACGTTTCTTAAATTCATCTGAATCAAATTCAAGAGTGTTAAATGTAATAAAGCTTTGCCTTAGCTCCTGGAAAAACCTTCTAGCAATATCTTTACTTGTAAATTTGAACTTCTTCTCTATGATCTCATCCATTATGGCGAACATGTATTTCTGCCTATCTGAAGTCGTGGCTTCATCTATTTTATCAAAGGCATTCTGCTGCAGATAAACAGCATCAAAGAACTCACCTTTAAGAAACTCAACGAATTCTTCATTGCTTATACCTTCCTCGCCAACAACCTTCATCATCTGGCCGACACTTTGGCTCTTTCTTAATATAGCAACCGCGTTTGCCACTTTATCAGATTCAATAAAACTTGTATATTTGCTCCAGCTGTCCAAAGGGTCAATAGAAGGATATTTCCTCGCATTTGCCCTGTCCCTTGAAAGGCCATGAAAAGCGCCGACAACTTTTAATGTCGCCTGGGTAACAGGCTCTTCAAAATTCCCTCCGGCCGGGCTGACCGCGCCGCCTATAGTTAGAGAACCTTTTGACCCATCACGTAGCTTAACCAGACCTGCCCTTTCATAAAATGATGCTATACGTGATTCAAGATAAGCGGGAAATGCCTCTTCGCCAGGGATCTCTTCCAATCTTCCTGACATTTCACGCATAGCCTGCGCCCAACGCGAAGTTGAATCAGCAAGCAAAAATACATTCAATCCCATTTGCCTGTAATATTCAGCCAAAGTAGCGCCAGTATATACGCTTGATTCACGTGCAGCAACCGGCATTGAGCTTGTATTACAGATAATTATGGTACGCTCCATCAAACTTTTTCCGGTTTTCGGGTCTATCAGCTCAGGGAATTCCTCTAATATCTCAACGACCTCACCTGCGCGCTCACCGCAAGCAGCAACAATAACAATATCCACTTCAGCATGCCTGCTTAATAAATGCTGTAAAACAGTTTTTCCCGCGCCAAATGGCCCCGGAGTACAGAATGTCCCTCCAATTGCAACAGGAACGAGCGTGTCGATTATCCTGATCTTTGTTACAAGGGGATCCACTGGTTTTAATTTCTTTGAATACGCTTCGATAGGTACCTTAACCGGCCATTTTTGAAGCATAGTGACATCCGATGTCCTGCCTTCTTCATTTTTTATCTTTGCAACTACCTTATCGACCGTATATTTACCTTTAGGCGAGATCTCCACAATTTCCCATTGACCTTGCAATTTAAATGGCACCATTATCCTGTGCTCAAATATCTTTTCAGGCACTGTTCCCACTTTCTCACCGGCAAACAGCTTATCCCCAATTTTAACCGTCGGAGTAAACTCCCATTCTTCCCCCTCTTCTAAAGCATCCAGATATGCCCCTCTTTTTAAGAAAAAACCATATTTTTCAGCCAAGCGGTTCAAAGGATTCTGCAGCCCGTCATAAACCTTTCCCAGCAAACCAGGCCCAAGCTCAACCGACAACAGTTCTCCGGTAAATTCAGCAATATCGCCTACCTTAATGCCAACAGTATCCTCAAAGACCTGAAGGTCAGTCCTCTTTCCCTTGACCCTAATGACCTCTGCCTTTAATTTTTCATCACCAACATTAATATAGGCAACTTCGTTCTGCATTACATTATCTTCAAATTCGACTGCAACCATATTACCGTTGACCCCAACTACTTTGCCTTTTCTTAAATCAGCTTTCACCACGAACTCCTTTTATAAAATATATTTAGTTTTGCTTTTGCAGCAGCTTCTTTTCTTTACCGTAAGCTTCATCACCTGCTAAAACAGCTGCATTCTCTTTATAGATGTTAAAAACCTCTGCTCCTCTTGTAGAAGCTATGTTCACATAACGTTCCAATATCTTTAATTTAAGGCCATAAATATAGAGGAAATCAACATCAAAATAATGGCCTAAAGATAGATCTTCTAAAAATTCCCATCGAATATTATCAATATCTTTTTCAGCTTCCAGTAAATTTTCTTTTCTCGAGGCCTGACTGATAGCATCCTGCAGGCTGTAGTCCCTGAAGCTATCACCCTTAATATGATCATCCGGGTTCTTATGAGCTTTCTTCGCCCTAAAAGATGCTACCTCATTTTTTAGGCTCTTATCAAAAACGATCCATCTTTGTAAAGCCTGGCTGGATGTTTTAATGTCATCTGTCTTGCCGGTGAGGAGGCCTTTCATTGACTCAAAGTTCTCTTCTGTCAAAAATCCCTTAGACAGCTTCAGATACTCCTCAACCGTCATCGGAGGCTTCTGATCAAAACTGATCATCCCCAGACTGGCTGCAAAAAAATAATATGATTTTCCCATGATAAGATAATTATTTTGTCCCTATGGATTCTTTTAAGATCGCTGATACCTGCGCGTTCAAGTAAACGCTTAAATAATCAACCAAGCTGTTGTCGGTAAAATCAAAACAGGATTTTCCGCCGTCAAAACTTATCGTAAACCCTTTTGAAATATCCTCTGATGATCCGATATCAAATGCCCTCTGTAATTCTGCCTTTAATTTTGCAATAAAACCATCTTCAAGGATTTTAAGGTCTGCTGGCGACAATGCCACTTTCATTTCAGCGCTCTTATACTCATCTTTCGTTGATTCTTTCATTACATCAGAAAGAATACCTGCAAGCCTTTCTCCAGACAAAGCATCTACCACTTCTTTCTTGATTATCTTCTTTAATGTCTGATCGATCTCTTTTCTTAAAGATAGCAGCATGTCGCGCGAAGACTGCTTAAGGGCCGTGTTTGTCGACTCTTCATGTTTCTTGATCTCTTCTTTTGCTGTTGCAAGAAGCTGTGCGGCGTCCGCTTTAGCTTTTTCAATTATCTTTTTAGCTTGCGCCTTGGCGGTCTCCTGTATCTGTGTCGCCTCTTGCTGCGCCGTCGCAACTCCTTCAGTTTTAATTTTGTCTATAAGTTCCTGTATTTGACTGGCCATCTCGCTCTCCTAAAAATTAAATGCTGTTTTTTGCTTGTTCAATTTCTTCTAATATTCTCTTAGCAGCTAAAGCTGGATCGTCCGCTTTAACAATGGGGCGCCCAACAACTAAAAAGTCGCTACCATTTTTTATAGCATCAAAGGGTGTAGTTATTCTTTTCTGATCGCCTGCGCTGGCGCCGTGAGGCCTGATACCGGGAGTTACAATTACAAAATCTTCACCCATCTCTTTTCTTACTAATGCGGCCTCCTGACTTGAGGCCACTATGCCATCAAGCGAGGATTCTTTTGCGAGCCTTGCTCTTTCCAGAACAAGAGCTGATATACTATCACCAACTTCTTCGCTTGTCAAAACAGTTATCCCCACTATCAAAGGCCTCTCAATGCCCAGCAGTCCTGAAGCTTTTCTTGCTTCATCAGCTGCCTTTTTAAGCATTGCTTTTCCTCCGACAGTATGGACCGTACACATAAAAATACCTCCGGGCTTTTTTCCCATATTTACCGCCGCCCTCACAGCATTACCCACTGTATTGGGAATATCATGATATTTGAGGTCCAGAAAGATTTTCTTGCCCTTTGAATAAATATAGTCAACGATGGTCGGTCCGCAAGCTGTGAACAGCTGGCTTCCTATTTTAAAAAGGCCTATATCTTCGCTTAAGACATCTACTAATCCTTTTGCCTCCTCAAAAGTATCAACATCAACTGCTACTATTAATTTTCCTCTGTCTTTGCTCATTAACGTACCAGGCTCCCTCTAAGTTGTTTTAGATCTTTCAATTTATTCTTTTTCATATATTCCTTGATCCCGCTGAGGACTTCCAAAGGCGCTTTGGGGTCAATAAAATTTGCCGTTCCTACAGCTACCATTGTTGCGCCAGCAATAATGAACTGCAGCGCATCATCCGCGGTCATTATCCCGCCCATGCCAACAATAGGTATCTTTACTATTTGTGCAACATTATAGACCATGTTGACCGCTATTGGCCGTATTGCAGGTCCGCTTAATCCTCCGACAAAATTACCTATAGCAGATCTTCTCGTCGTAGTATTTATAACAAGTCCTGTAAAAGTATTGATCATGCTTAGGCCGTCCGCACCTGCATCTTCAGCTGCCTTTGCAATAACAGTGATATCCCCGACATTTGGGGTCAGCTTTGCGATCACAGGTAAATTCGATATTTTTTTCACAGCTTTTACTGTGTTATATGTTGCCTCAGGGTCCTGTGAGACCAATGACTTCTTTTTTAAATTTGGGC
>Ga0156378_1146_pt1 | contig 10710 bp, 8 predicted proteins | sample RifOxyA3_FD_108022 | JGI IMG/M metagenome (GOLD analysis project Ga0156378, IMG submission 108022) | Omnitrophica WOR_2 bacterium RIFOXYA12_FULL_38_10 | reverse complement strand
GAATATCCAGCCGTTCTTGGTTACGCATAAAAAGAAACGCATTGCAGTGGCTCATAACGGGAACTTAACTAACACTGAAGAGCTTTATAAGAAACTAGAAGAAGAAGGTTCTATTTTTCAGACAACCATGGATTCAGAGATCATCGTGCACCTTTTAGTTAAAACAAAGAACGGGGACCTCAAGCAATGGTTCTCAAATGTGTTAAGCCAGCTGCAAGGTGCTTTTTCTTTGATATTTTTGATCGAAGATACGATAGTCGGAGCACGTGATAGAAATGGTTTTAGGCCATTATCGATCGGCAAGCTTGATGGAAAGTATATTTTGGCGAGCGAAAGTTGCGCTCTTGATCTTTTGCAGGCAGAATTTGTTCGTGAAGTTGAGCCTGGAGAGATCGTGATAGTTAAGGGGGATAAGCTTGAATCAGTCTTTATGCCTGGCACAAAAGAGGCAAAAAGATCTTACTGTATATTTGAAAATATTTATTTTGCGCGTCCTGACAGCGATATTTTTCACGATAATGTTTATCAGGTAAGAAAGAGGCTGGGTGCTCAACTGGCAAAAGAACATCCTGCAGATGCTGATTTTGTCATGGCAATACCCGATTCAGGCAACTATGCGGCTTTAGGTTATGCCAATGAGATGAAAATGCCTTTTGAAGTTGGGATAATCCGTAATCACTATGTTGGAAGAACATTTATTCAGCCAACGCAGCTAATGAGGGATTTTAGAGTACGTGTTAAGCTTAATCCGATCAGAAGCGTGCTTAAAGACAAAAAGATCATTGTTGTTGAAGACTCGATTGTCAGAGGAACAACATCAAGAAGCCGTATTGAAGCATTACGAAGAGCAGGAGCAAAAGAGATACACATGAGGATCAGCTGTCCGCCTATTAAATGGCCGTGTTTTTATGGTATTGATTTTCCAAGCAAAAATGAATTGATCGCCTCAAACAAAAAAGTAAAAGAGATCGCGGATTTTATTAAAGTTGATTCATTGGAATATTTAAGCTTAGAGGGGATGTTATCAGTTATGAACGAATCAGGGAATTTCTGTGATGCGTGCTTTACCGGAAATTATCCGGTAGCCATTCCAACAAACAAAAGCAAATATCTTTTGGAATGATAGAATTATAAATTTTTAGTAATCAATAAAGGCTTCAACCAAGAGGATACATAATCATGTCAAAATTTATCTTTGTTACAGGAGGCGTTGTTTCAAGTTTAGGTAAGGGCATTGCTTCGGCTTCTATAGGGAAGCTTTTGGAGACACGAGGATTAAATGTTACTCTTATTAAATGTGATCCTTACTTGAACGTTGATCCGGGAACAATGAGCCCTTTTCAACATGGAGAGGTTTATGTGACAGATGATGGCGCTGAAACCGATTTGGACCTGGGCCATTATGAAAGGTTTACAAATGCGGTGTTGAGCAAAGATAATAATATTACGACGGGAAAGATATATTATTCAGTTATCACAAAAGAACGCAAAGGGGATTATCTGGGAAAAACAGTTCAGATCATCCCGCATATTACTGACGAGATAAAGAAAAGCATAATAAAGGTTTCCAAAGCGCGGGATGTGGATGTGACTATTGTTGAGATCGGCGGAACTATCGGAGATATAGAGAGCTTGCCGTTCTTAGAGGCTATTCGTCAACTGAGATGGGAGCTAGGAGAATTTTATGCCCTGAATGTGCACGTGACTTTATTGCCTTATATCAAGTCTGCAGGAGAACAAAAGACAAAGCCGACCCAGCACAGTGTTGGCAAATTAAGGGCCATTGGTATTGCGCCGGATATTCTTTTGTGTAGAACGGAAAAACATATTACAAAGGATCAAAAAGATAAAATTGCTTTGTTCTGTAATGTTGATAAGGAAGCTGTTATTGAGGCTATTGATGTAAAACAGATCTATGAAGTGCCGTTGTCTTTTAAGAAAGAAGGGTTAGATACCCTCATTTTGAAAAAGCTGAATATAGTTCGTGATGATAATGATCTTGCGGCCTGGAAAAATGAAGTTGTGGGACGCTTAAAGAACCCGGAAAAGGAAGTAAAGATTTATGTTGTCGGCAAGTATGTGGCCCTGCAAGATGCCTATAAATCGATTTATGAAGCATTGGTTCACGGAGGCATTGCCAACAACGCCAGGGTCACTATTGTTCGAATTGATTCAGAACAATTAGAAAAAGAAAAGGTTGAAAAGAGACTGGAAGGTGCTCAGGGTATTTTAATACCGGGTGGTTTTGGAGACAGAGGCATTGAAGGAAAAATTCAGGCAGTACAGTATGCAAGAGAGAATAACATCCCTTATTTTGGTATTTGTCTGGGAATGCAGATAGCTACGATCGAATTCGCGAGAAATATATGTAAATTGAAAAATGCAAACTCAACGGAGTTTGTTAAGGATGTAAAAGAACCGGTCATTTCACTTCTTGAAGAGCAAAAAGCAATAAAGAATTTAGGGGCAACTATGCGCTTAGGTGCATATCCTTGCAGAGTATCAAAAAATTCATTTAGCTATAAGGCATATAAGAAAGAAATTATATCCGAACGGCACAGGCATAGATATGAGTTTAACAATAAATATAAAAAGTCATTTGAGAAGCAGGGCATGGTCATTGCAGGGGTAAACACTCATCAGGGACTGGTTGAGATCATAGAGCTAAAGAACCATCCGTGGTTTGTTGGTTGTCAATTTCACCCTGAATTCAAATCTAAGCCAGACCAAGCGCATCCATTGTTCAAACATTTTATTGAAGCAGCGCTTAAATATGGCGGATAGTGATTGAGTTGTAAAAGAATTGCGCGGGTGGCGGAATTGGTAGACGCGCACGTTTGAGGGGCGTGTGCCTTTGGCATGTGGGTTCAAGTCCCACCTCGCGCATAAAATTTTAGAGGGACTTCCATGCAAAGAGAAAAGAGGTTTTTTGTAGGCCTGCTGAAAGACAGCTTTGATCTCTATGTTAGTAATTTGGGTTTTCTTGTCCAGGCATCGATTTGTTTTTTTATTCCCTTGCTGATACTTGATAATTACTTTGCAAAAAACAAAATGTTTTGCGTTGACGATGCGCCTGATGGATTGTTTGCTTTGCCATTTTTTTGGATGGTCTTGGTCCTTGTGGTCTTTATGATCCTGTTCTTTTATTATGTTGTCGTGATCCTAAAGGCCATAAAGCATGTTGACGATAAAAAACATATTACTATATCAGAATTACATGCTCAGTCCTTAAAAGATCTTTCAGGGTACCTTATAGTTAAAGGTATCCTTTTTTTTAAAGTCTTAATAAAGAGCATTATGCTTATTGTGCCGGGAATCGTTGCTTTGGTTCAGTATGGGTTTGCAAGCTTGGCCTTTGTTGTTGATGATAAGCGTAAAGGCGAGGCGCTAGAATTTAGCAGCGATATTATAAGGAATTGCTGGGTTCAGTATTTAGATTATTCTTTAAGCTGCTTAGGGATATTTATTTTTATTTTGGCACCCATTGTTGTGCCTTTCGATATTTTTATTCAGGCTGCAGTCATGAAAGACCTTGTGTGGATTGCAAGGGTTATTGATCTTATAGAGAGCGCCTTAATGCTTGTTGCCTCCATATTTTTGATGGTTTTTTATTATCATCTCTATAAAGAGCTCAAAGAAAGATATCTTGTAAAAAAGCAATAAGAAACATATTTTATCCGGGGAGTGAACCATGCGTAAAGATATTAAGGTAAGCGTTAGTATTTTATGTGCAGACTTTAAGTATTTAGCTGATGAAGTAAAAAAGTGTGAAGATTCCGGGGCCGACATGCTTCATGTGGATGTAATGGACGGGCATTTTGTTCCTGTGATAACAGTAGGCAAAATGATAGTTGAAGCTATCCGGCCTATCACTAAACTGCCTATTGAAGCGCATCTTATGATAGAGAATCCTTATGCCCATATTGATGATTTTTTAAACGCAGGCGCAGATATCATTTCAGTACATGCAGAATGTTACGGACAGAGAAGAAAAGGCTGCAGGAATTTTGGAGAATACCCCAAAGAAGTTGATAAGATTGATATTGAGCTGGCTAGAAAAGATATTAAAAAAGTGCATGATAGCGGTAAAGAAATAATTATGACAGTCAATCCAGGGACGCCTTTATGCTTTGATGAAATTTTGCCCGAGATTGATGGTGTGTTAATTATGTCCGTTAATCCAGGATTTGCTAAGCAAAAATTTATGCCGGTCGCCTTACCTAAGATCCAGGCGTTAAGCAGGACCTTTAAAGGATATATAGCAGTTGATGGCGGGGTTAACGCTGATACAGCACAAAGTGTTATTGATGCAGGGGCCAATGTTTTAGCTACTGCAAGTTACTTTTTTGGTGCCCAAGACCCTTCTCAAGCAGTAAAATACTTGAAAAGCTTAAAGCCGCAAAAGCATAAGAAAAGAGCTTAAAGATCTTTTCTTTGATTTCTAACGTATTTGCTTTCCTCAAAACTTTTAGCATATGTCTTGAGTTCTGCTCCTATCTCGCCGATCTGTGCAAGGTGAGTGATACTTTGATTAACGCTGCTGACAATTCCTATTGATACTGAAAGCAGCCCGAACCTTTGTTCGTTATCCTTGCGGTCCTTACCCTCAATATAGCCACGGGCATTATCTTCTGCATTGTAAAAAGAAGGGACTTGTGCGTCAAAGGATTCTATGATCTTTTCGCAGATCTGATCAGCCAGGTTATCTGGCGAAATGAATACAAAATCATCTCCTCCAATATGTCCTACGAAGGCAGTATCTCCGGCTATTTCCCTGACATGTTTAATGATTATTCTGGCAATAGCCTTAATGACATCGTCACCTTTTTCAAAGCCGTATTTGTCATTATAAACCTTGAATTTATCAAGGTCAGCGTATCCAACAGCAAAAGGATTCTTTTCGCTTATATTCTTTTGTAATTCATCCATGATCGATGCATTTCCAGGAAGATGAGTAAGGGGATTAGCATCAAGGCTTCTGATAGTTCTTCTGAGGATCATTTTGATCCTGGCTAATAACTCGTCAGGATCAAAAGGCTTTACCATATAATCATCAACGCCAGCTTCAATGCCTCCGATGCGGTCGTGTACTTCGCCTTTGCCGGTTAGCATAATGATAGGGATGTGGCTAAGCAGGATATCCTTTTTAAGGGCCTTGCAGAATTCTCGGCCGTTCATTATAGGCATCATATAATCGCATATGATAAGGTCAGGGATCTTTTGTTGTACTATTTGCAAGCCTTCTTCGCCATTATTGCCCTGGACTACGTCATAATATTCTGACAAGGTAAGATCCAAAACATCCAGGATATCTGGATCGTCATCAACAGTTACAATTAACTCTCTTTTCATTTTTGAGCCCTTTACGTTTAATTAGTGCGATGCATTTTACTAGAAGGAATATAGCACTTATGCAGGAATAGTGAAGTGGAAAGTTGTACCTTTCCCGATTTCACTGGTTATCCAAATCCTTCCTTTATGTGCTTCAACTATCTTTTTTGCCAAGGCGAGGCCTAAGCCAGTACCTTTAACATTTTGATTTATCTTGTTTTCTACGCGGTAAAATTCATCGAACAGCCTTTTTATATCCTGCTCTGAAATACCGATTCCGGTATCAGAAACGCATACAGTAACCATGTCATCTTTTAAGGAGGCAGATATAGAAATAGTCCCGTCTTCAGGGGTGAACTTGATGGCATTGCTTATCAGGTTAATAAAAACTCGTTCATAATGACTGCTATCCAGCAATAGTGTAGGAACATCTGGGGCAATGTCAGTTACCCAGTTTATTTTTTTATCTTTTAATTGTGGCGTTAATAAGTCATGAACGTTCTCTATCATTCTTGAGATATCACATTGATTAAACTTCATTTCAACTCTGCCGGATTCTATCCTCGAGATATCCAGAAGCTCATTGATCAAATTAACCAGATTATCAGAGTGGGTGTTTATTTTTGCCAAACGCAATTTAACATTTTCAGGAACTTCGCCAAGTTTTCCTGCCATGAGAATTGATGCATATCCTTTGATTGATGTTAAAGGGGTGCGTAATTCATGTGAAACTGCTGAAATAAATTCAGACTTTGTTTTGCTGATATTTTTGACCTCATCCAGGGCGGATTTAAGTTCAATAGTCCTGCTTTGGACCTTGCTTTCTAAAGCCTGCCTGGACCTGTATACTTCCTCAAATAAACGAGCATTATCAAGAGCTTGGGCAATTTGTGTTGCTAGTATGGAGATCAGCTCTTCGTCACCCTCGGTGATCGAGGATGTTGCAGCAGAGTTACCTACAAAGATAAGGCCTACCATGCCGTCAGTGGTCATGATAGGATTGAAAATATAATGCATAACATTAAATGTTCGAATAATCGTGTCTTTTTGTAGTTTTGTTGAGTTTTCAGAAGATATCGTTTTGCCGTTTTCAAGCAATTTGATAAGCTCAGAATCGTTTCTTAAATGATCTAAAATAGCAGCTTTTTCTTTAGGCGTAAAGCCGATCTCTGAGCGGTCATAAAGAGCCTTGTTCTTGTCGTATTGAAGTATAAGGGTTTTTTCAAAACCAATATCCATCAAAAAGGTTTGGTCAAGTTTTGCAAAGATCTCATTTTCATTAAGGGATGTGCTTATAAGCTGAGAGGTGTTTTGTAAGGCGTCTAATCCGTTTAAACGCTTATCTAGCTCTTCTTGGGCTTTGTTAAGCTCAAGGTCGGTTTTAACGATAAGCTTTGCTTGTTCATCTAGGTCATTAAATGACTTTTTGAGTTTCTCAACGAGGGTGGTTAATTCCTTCACCTGTTCATCTTTTCCAATGTATAAAAAGACAAGCACCCCGATTATAATAAAAACAAAGGAGCCTACAAAATACCAAATATTTGCTGTAATGATTTCCATACGGATCGCTTTTGATGGTCTGTTAAAATTGAATTAATGATAAGATTTTATAATAATCTCATTACAAATAAAAGCTAAAAATCGCTAATTACTATACAGCAAATATTTTCTAGCTTAGGGCAACGACAACAATGCTTTCATTTTGAAGATGCGGCCTGTGGATGCTTGTTCTTGTCTTAAATGGACATATTTCACCGTTTGAATACATTCCAAAAATAGGCACGTGTTCTCCAAAAACATTCCTAACTCTTTTTATCTCTTGATATGCGTTTCTGCCAAGAAGTTTGAGTCGCGCCATTGAGCTTATTACTAAAACAAGCTTAGCTTCTTTGGGGCCCAAGTTATTCTTTGCGTCACGGGCGGCTTCTTCTGCCGCATATTTGCAGGAGTCCTTATTCCCGATCATTAAATGTACTTTGACGCCTTGAGGTATGGCCCCTTGGCAGACGATGCTCCCATCAGGTAAGATTTGTGTTGCGTTTCTAAGCAGGTATTCATTGCTTTCAGCTGAATAAATGCCTAGAGGATAAAAAATCACAGTCTGCCCTAATTTTGTTGACAGCAGTTCTGCAGACTCTTCTTCAAAATAGTTCTCGTATAAACTAACAGCTTTCTTTCCATCAATTGTGTTGATTATGTTTCCGGTTGTTTTGTGGATGATATGAGGCTTGCCTAAAGGGCGCCAGCCATGATGCCCTCCGATCCCAACAGCAACATGACCGCCAAGCAATAAACCGGTAGCGCTGTTCTTGATAGCTTGGTTTTGATATATTTCGTATGATTTTGTGAACTGAAAATCATCGCAGCTTCCGGCACCTACGATAGGGAATACGCTGCCAAGTACTTCTTGCATGCTTTTTAAGAACAGCAAAGGATTCTTTAGGTGGCTGTTGACCATGAAGAACATAAGCTGTCTGGCATGTCTTCCAAAATCGGCAACAGTATTTTTAGCAAAATTAAATCCGGCTTCTTGCGTGTTCTCAGGAGTGATATCTTTAAAAAAGCCTGTCCCGCTTTTTACTTCATCAGAGGTATATGCCAGTACGCTAATGCCCCGTGTTTGAACTGAATCGGAAAGGATTATGCCTGCGGTAGAGCAGCCAACGGTTTTTGTATTGCCGAGAACTTGATTTATGACCGGGAAGATAATCTTTGTGTCATAATGAACAGTACAAAAAATTATCGCAAAATCAATTCGGTCTTTGGCTAGATTTGTTTTTGCATAAAAAGCGGCATCTCTGGCTGCCTTATGCTGGTCATAATCTTTGCTGAAACCAATTCCTATAAATGTTGCCACCTGATAATTCTCCGAGAATCTGTTGGAAAAACAGCTTTTTTAATCTGTTGCTCATTTTAGCTTCTGCTACTGATAGTGTCAATAAATTCAACAGGTAATTAATATTTCTATTAAGATATTTATTTAAATGTCTGGTTTATATTAAAAATGGAAAAAAATCATATTTTAAGGACAATTATTAGCGGGTGCACAATGGATTCCATCAGCAAAAGGGGAGGGTATAATTTGGTCGGTCAGAACATATCTTTGAGCTAACGGGAGTAGTCTGGTCGCTTCAAGATCATTACCTGCTTGAGTTCCATATAAGTAGGTGAATTCAGTGTCAATAATGTTGATTTCCAAATTGCTATTAATTTCTGTTAGAGACCAATCAACAACATTTACATCAGGATAATCTCCATGTCTCATCTTATATATGTCAAGGGCTGCATGGATCGTTTGCATGTTTAGCTGGGCTTTGCGGGAAAGCTCTCTTTCATACATTTTGTTGAAGTTTGGTACAGAGAAGGCAGCGATAGTGCCTATAATTATGGTTGTTATTATTATCTCAGTAAGCGTAAAGCCTCGATTATTTCTCATGATATGTTTTTTCTTTAGTAAGCGTGTTAATTTTGACCTGGATTTTTTCTTGGTGTTTATTATAATGGCTTTTATTTTGATAGACAAGTTAATTATCAGTTGAAAAATTTGACATTACAATATTGTTGACCGAACAAAAAAATATGATATTATTGAATGGCTTGCAAATCGAGAGCGTTTTTGGCCCCATCGTCTAGCCTGGTTAGGACGGGAGATTCTCAGTCTTCAAACACGGGTTCGAATCCCGTTGGGGCTATTTAAGCATAAAAAAGGCATTATCCGTCGCGATGCGACAGATGGTGCCTTTTCTGTTTGTTTTTAAATCAGGGCACAGAAAAAACAGGATATTGCGGTTATATTCTTTCAAAAATCCTTGTACATAAAAAGAGGTTTGCCTACAGGCTCAAGGAACATTTTGAGACAAAAATGATATGTTTGTCGCTTGTATGTACAGTTATAATAAGTATAATAATAAAATAGACAGGCAATATAGGAGTCTTTTAAACAATGAAGAAAATTTTAATAATTGTATTTATTCTTCTGGCTACCCCATCTTTTGCAGAGAAGCTTCAACTAACGTCAGGCTTAACTGTGAGAGGCACGTTCGTTCGACGTGCTCAAGATTTTGTCATAGTGGATACCGGCCTCGGGGTGGAAGTATCTTTCTATTTTGATGAGATTGAAAGTGTTGATGGTGAACCGTTTGATGAAAAGATGCTCAAAGGTGTTGCCGAAATCCCGGCAGAAGAGCTAAAAAAGCTTAATGCCAGGCCTGAAGATCAAATAGAATTACCTGAAGACATAAAGGAAAAGCCGGCGCCCGTCCAACAGGAAAACCCAGATATAGAATTTAAACGCGTTCAGGAACAGGCCAATAATGAATTTGAAAAAGGCAATATTAATAGGGCGTTTAAGCTGGTTGAAACTATATTTGAGAAATGTGATGATTTTCAAGAACGCCGATGCCTGGAAACATTTGATCTATATCTTTCCATAGCAGTACATTCACTTGCTTTTATTGATGAGGGGGGGTTGTATGACAAGATCGATAGCTATGCGAAAGATTTTCTCGATCATATTGAGCCGATTGGCGACCTTAATAATGTTATAGGCAAAATTGATAAAATAGAGGAAGGGCAAGAGGACGTCCAGAATAGTGCTTATAGCAGGCTATTTCAAGTGTATGCTTATTATTGTCTATACCTGGCTTCAAAAAAGGATATTGACGGGGCGAAAACATACATGTTGAAAGCTGGAAAGTTCGATCCAAATTTTGGAAAAGGGCTAGAAGGGTTAATAGGAGCATACGAGAAATTATTCTCTGATAAAGAAGTTATTGCCGTCTATAATGCGCTCTATGATATGCAAATAAGGCTATCGGCGTTAACGGAAGCTCCAGTGAACATAAAAGTTCTATATGACAGATTTCAAATAGATAGGTCAGCAAACGAGGATCGCATTATTGATCAATTGGCAGCACAATTAGATCTGGTTAAGAACGAAGTGTTTGGCTTTAAAAGCAAGGAAGATTTTAACAAAAAGACCTTGCCGCTATTTGTCACTCTTTTAGATTCAGAAACGCCGGAATTTTTGGTTTGGTACTTTAAGAATTTTGCTAAGCAATCTCCAGAAATAAAGAAAGAAATGAATGAAAGGTTCAAGAGCTCGTTTGTTTCGATGATCAATTATGTTCTTCTTAAAGCGAGAGGGTTTGATGTCTATTATGTGGCGACATGGGCAAAGGTGCCTGAATCAAGGGACCCTGAGAGTGGAGGGAGCTCTATTTTAGACCTGTTTGGCGGTAAAAAGACACCTGGGGAAAATGTGGAGAATTCTTTATGCGCCGTTAAAATAAGCGACAAGAATTTTGTCTTTGTTGATTTTCTCGAGCATTGGATCAGTAAAAAGTTTATTCTTGAAGATGTCTACGAGAAAAAGGGCGA
>Ga0156378_1146_pt2 | contig 15533 bp, 10 predicted proteins | sample RifOxyA3_FD_108022 | JGI IMG/M metagenome (GOLD analysis project Ga0156378, IMG submission 108022) | Omnitrophica WOR_2 bacterium RIFOXYA12_FULL_38_10 | reverse complement strand
ATGTTCTTGATCCTATCCTTGAGCAGTATGTCGAGAAGCACGATTCAGTAGAAACAATGTCAAAGAAAAACAAAAAGGAACTCGTTGAGAAGATAATTGACCTCGTTGACCATAGCGAGTATAAGCGCAGGCAGGCGCCACCAGGCATAAAGATCACTGCAAGGGCTTTCGGAAAAGACTGGAGGCTCCCTATCACCAATAAGTACAAGGAGTTTTGATTCTGCGTTAATTCACAATAAATAATATTTGACAATAAAAGTCCCTAAGAGTATATTAACTTTACTCTAGGCAATGGCGTCTTGGGTAGATCTCGTTGTAGAGATTCTTGCAGGGAAGTCTGTCCTCAAAGAACCAGGAGGTTTTTTGGGGATATTTTTTTTGTTGTTTTTTATTGCACCGAATTATCAATGGCGATAATAACTCTGGTTTGATTGGGTTTTTATATTTTGGATAAGTAACCTAACAATAGAAAAGGAGAAGGGCAATGAGTCAATGGCAAAAAACAAATGATGCACTTGGTACAGTCAATCGTGGCAATCCTTGTGAATCCGGATTGTGTACGCTTTGTCGTGCAGATTGTCAAGGAAAATGCGAAACATGGCTGTCCAGCATGAAGGGCAGAAAGATGCTTTATCCAAGGGATTTCGGATGGGTAACAGCAGGCAGCGCAAATACGGAGCACATTGGAGTTTCCTACAATAATTTACGTGTCCAAGGATATGTCTTCGGAGCAAACAACCTTCCAAATGGAATCACTAACAGCGCGGATGATTGTGTTTTTCCAAATGTTTCTACTGAAACAGAATTCGGTGGCAAAATCAAAACTAAATGCAGATTGCCTATAATGACGGGTGCTTTAGGCTCTACTTTTATTGCTGCACGATATTGGGATTCTTTCTCGATAGGAGCTGCTTTGAGCGGTTTTCCTATTGTTGTTGGGGAAAATGTTGTTGGAGTTGATAAAAAAGCTGTCATTGAGAACGGAAGAATTAAAAAAGCTCCTGAATTAGACAGAAGAGTTGACACCTTTTTACGTTATTATGATGGTTATGGCGCGATCATTGTTCAGATGAACGTTGAAGATACACGTAATGGGGTTGCTGAATATATTATTGAAAAATATGGCGACAAAGTTATTCTTGAGCTTAAATGGGGTCAAGGTGCTAAAGTTATCGGTGGAGAGATACAGGTTGACTCGCTTGAGTATGCCAAATTTTTGAAAGACAGAGGATATGTAGTTGATCCTGATCCGACATTACCTGAAGTTGCTGCTGCTTTTAAAGCAGGTTCTATCACTTCAATAGCCCGTCATAGCAGGTTAGGATATACAAACAGGAATTCCATAGATGAAGTCAAGAAAGATTTTATGGGTGCTGTTGTGTATCTTCGCAGTTTAGGATACAAGAGAATATCGTTAAAGACCGGTTCTTATGGCATGGAAGCTCTTGCTATGTCGATCAAATATGCAAGTGAAGCCAAACTGGACCTTCTTACTATTGACGGTTCTGGTGGTGGAACAGGTATGAGCCCTTGGGGAATGATGGAAAGCTGGGGAGTTCCTTCTATTCATCTTCATGCAAAGGCCTATGAGTATGCAAAACTTCTTGCAGACCAAGGCAAGAAAGTGGTTGATATGTCTTTTGCTGGCGGCTTGGCAAAAGAAGACCAGATATTTAAAGCTCTTGCTTTAGGCGCTCCTTATACAAAACTTGTTTGTATGGGAAGGCCGCTAATGATCCCTGGATATCTTGGTGCCAATATTGAAGGTGCTTTGGACCCTAAGAAGAGAAAAGAGATCAACGGTAATTGGGATAAATTGCCAAAGACCGTAACTGATATAGGCAGTACGCCTGAGGAGATCTTTGCTTGCTATAGTGCAGTTGAGAAGAAGGTGGGCAAGAAAGAAATGAAGGACATCCCTCTTGGCGCGGTTGCTGTATATACTCTCGGTGATAAATTGGGAGCTGGATTACAGCAATTAATGGCAGGTACTAGAAAATTCTCACCTGTGGGTATTTCAAGAAAAGAGATCTTTTCTGGGAACAGAGAGACCGAAAAAGAAACAGGAATACCTTTTATGACAGATGTTGGAGATGATATCGCAAAACAAATAATCAAAGCTTAAGAATATAATCTTTTTAAGCATTGTTAAAAAATAGCCCCGTTTTTACAAGCGGGGCTATTTTTTTATTAAAAACTTTTTTTGGATCAATATGGTTTTGTGTTGTTAAATATAATGTTATTAAAAGTTGTTCAGTAATATAGAAACAAAATAAAATATGTATGAGCAAAATCACATTTATCAGGCTGCCCGTATTTAATAAGAAAGATGAAAGGGCATTATTTGCTACTCCTCCAATAGCCTTGGCATATCTTGCTGCAATGATCAATAAGAATAATCATGAATGTCTGGTTATCTATGTTATTGATTTTGCGCTAGAGGAAAGAATTTTAGCTGAAGATGGATTGTTCTGCTTATGTGGATTGACCAATAGCAACGATTTTTGACACATATTTGTTTTTTATTTGCTTTTTTACAATAAATGAGTAAAATAAGAGCCTTCAAAAGGGAAATATATTATTTTGAATCATAATACTATTATATATTGTTTTATATATTTAGTTTACCATTAGAATAACATAAGAATATGGAAAATCATTTTTATCCAAAAAAACAAGGCCTTTATGATCCTGCCTTTGAGCATGATAGCTGTGGCGTTGGTTTTGTTGCCCACTTAAAAGGGAAAAAATCCCATAAAATCATTTGTGATGGCATTCAGATCTTGGAGAATTTGACTCACCGAGGGGCTACGGGTAGCGACCCTTTAACTGGTGATGGTGCAGGTATCTTGATTCAAATGCCGGATGCTTTTTTACGCAAAGAATGCACAAAGATCAATATTAATTTACCTCCGGAAGGTGATTATGCCATAGGAAATGTTTTTCTTCCGCACATTTTGTTCCCTAGAAATACAGTAAAAAAATGGTTTTCCCAGGTTGTCAAGGAAGAAGGCCAGGAGTTCTTAGGGTGGAGAGATGTTCCTTGTGATAACAAGCAGATAGGACGTGTTGCCGCTTCCGCTGAGCCTACGATAAGACAAGTAATAATTGGAAGGGGAAAGGGTACTTCCCGCGAAGCTTTTGACAGGAAGCTTTATGTCATTCGCAAGATATTGCATAACAAGGTTTGGGGGTCCAGCTTGTCTCAAAGAAGCTATTGCTATTGTTGCAGCCTTTCCAGCAAAACCCTTCTTTATAAAGGCCAGCTAATGTCGGAACAAGTTGCGCTTTATTACAAGGATTTGGCCGACACGGAGATGGTGTCAGCGCTTGCAATGGTACACTCCCGTTATAGTACAAATACTTTTCCCTCTTGGGCGCTTGCACAACCCTTTAGGATGATATGTCATAATGGGGAAATCAATACATTAAGAAGCAATTTTAATTGGATGAGAGCGCGTGAGCATAAATTGATTTCAAATGTTTTCGGGGAAGATATCAAAAAAATATTCCCTATTTCTGAAGAAGGCGCAAGTGATTCTGCGGTTTTTGACAACACCTTTGAATTGATGGTCTTGGCGGGCAGGCCAATGCCCCATGTTATTATGATGATGATCCCTGAAGCCTGGAGTGGGCATGAGAGTATGCCAGAACAAAAGAAAGCTTTTTATGAATATAATTCTTGTTTAATGGAGCCGTGGGATGGTCCGGCTTCAATAGCTTTTACTGACGGAAAAAGTATCGGGGCTGTTTTGGATAGAAATGGTTTAAGGCCATCAAGGTATCTTGTTACTAAGGATGATTATGTGGTTATGGCATCCGAGACAGGTGTTTTAGACATTGCTCCTGAAAATGTGATATTAAAAGGACGATTGCAGCCAGGCAAGGTTTTTTTGGTTGATACAGAGGCCGGCCGTATTATTGATGATACAGAGCTTAAAAATGAATATATATCAAAAAAACCGTATGCCAAGTGGTTAAAAGAAAATGTTGTTAATTTAGATGACCTGCCACAACCGGAAAAAAAAGCTAGCATGGATGATAAAGAATTGTTTGTGAAACAAAAGGCATTTGGATATACGACAGAATTCTTAAAAATGCTGTTCACGCCAATGGTTGTTGAGGGGAAAGAAGCTATTGGGTCAATGGGTTGTGATACTCCTCTGGCAGTGCTATCAGACAAACCGCAGTTGCTGTACAATTATTTCAAACAGTTGTTTGCCCAGGTCACGAATCCACCGGTAGATCCTATTCGCGAAGAAGTTATTATGGCTGAAGATGTGATGCTTGGAGCTGAAGGCAACCTGCTTGATGAAACGCCTCAACAATGCCGAAGATTAAGATTAAAACGTCCGATTATTACTAATAGCGAACTTCTAAAGATATGCAATCTTAATCAGGAAGGATTAAAATCTGTAACTATTGATGCAATCTTTAAACTTTCAGATTCTTCAGATGGCATTGAAATAGCTATGGAAGAGGTCTTTAAGAAAGCAGATGCTGCTATTGTAGAAGGTTGCACTATTCTTGTCCTGACTGACAGAGGAATTGATAAAGATAATTTAGCTATCCCGTCATTGCTTGCTTGTGCAGGTCTGCACCATCATCTTATTCGGGCAGGATTAAGGACAAATGTAAGTATTGTTATTGAGACGGGAGAAGCCCGCTCTATGCATCACTATGCATTGTTGATAGGTTATGGCGCAAATGCAATTAATCCGTATCTAGTATATGAAACTGTCAAGAGCCAGATTAACCAAGGCATTTTGCCTGACAATTTGGTCTATGGCAAGGTTATTGAGAATTACTTAAAGTCTACAAGACAAGGTTTGCTTAAAATAATTTCCAAGATGGGTATATCAACAATACAATCTTATTGTGGTGCCCAGATCTTTGAAGCTGTTGGATTGAATAAAGATATTATTGGCAAATATTTTACAGCAACACCTTCAAGGATCGGTGGTATTGGTGTCAAGGAGTTAACCAAAGAGACAATTATGCGGCACATGGATGGCTATCCTCAAGAGAACAGTTTAAGTGATCAGCTCGATGTCGGAGGATATTATCGCTGGAGGAAACAGGGGGAACATCATCAGCTAAATCCTGAAACAATATCAACGTTACAGCATGCTGTAAGGACTGGCAATTATGAACTATATAAGAAGTTTGCAAGATTGTGCAATGATAAAGAAACGAATTTATCTGCCATAAGAGGATTGGTTCAGTTTAAGAAAAGAAGATCTGTTCCTATTGAAGAAGTTGAACCTGTATCAGAGATCGTAAAAAGGTTTGCTACCGGGGCAATGAGTTTTGGGTCGATCTCAAGGGAAGCCCATGAAACATTGGCTATTGCCATGAATCAGTTGGGGGGATTTTCTAACACTGGCGAGGGAGGGGAAAAGACTGAAAGATTTAAGGACCAGAGAAGAAGCAAGGTAAAGCAGGTTGCCCAGGGTCGGTTCGGTGTTACTATTGAATATTTGACCAATGCGGATCAGCTGCAGATAAAAATGGCCCAAGGGGCAAAGCCCGGAGAGGGAGGACATCTTCCGGGGCACAAAGTAAGTCAAGAGATAGCTGACACTCGTCATACTACTCCTGGGGTCGGCTTGATATCGCCGCCGCCTCATCATGATATTTATTCAATTGAAGATCTTTCTCAGCTGATACATGATTTGAAGAATGCAAATCCGCAAGCAGATATTAGTGTTAAGCTGGTTGCTGAAATGGGAGTAGGTACCGTTGCGGCGGGAGTTTCAAAAGGCAAGGCAGATCATGTTCTAATAAGTGGTTATGAAGGAGGAACAGGAGCGTCCCCTCAAACATCGATAAAGCATGCTGGCCTTCCTATGGAATTAGGTATAGCTGAGACACAACAAGTGCTGGTCATGAACGATCTAAGAGGACGAATAAAGGTTCAGACGGATGGACAGCTAAGGACAGGAAGAGATGTTGTCATTGCCGGTATGTTCGGGGCTGATGAATTTGGTTTTGCGACGATAGCTTTAGTTTCTATGGGATGCGTGATGTTGAGGAAATGCCATTTGAATGCATGTTCCGTCGGTATTGCAACTCAGGACCCTGAGCTTAGAAGGAATTTTAAAGGAAAAGCAGAGCATGTTGTTAATTATTTTACTTTTGTTGCGCAGGAAGTAAGAGAAATAATGGCGGAACTGGGTATAAGGAAATTTGAAGACCTTATTGGCAGGGTTGACTATCTTGAAACGCGAGAAATTCTAGATCACTGGAAGGCAAAAGGAATTGATCTTACAGATGTTTTGCATCAGCCGGATGTACCTGACTATGTTGCAAAAAGGAACGTCGGTAAACAAGACCATGGCTTAGAGAAAGCCCTTGATCATCAATTGATTAAGCAAAGTAAGGCTGCTATAGAAGATAAGAAAGCTGTCTCTTTAGAGATGTTTATTAAAAATACGAATCGTACTGTAGGAACAATGCTGAGCCATCAAATTGCCTCCCGCTACGGGTTGGAAGGTCTTTCTGAAGATACTATAAAGGTTAAATTTACAGGCTCTGCAGGACAAAGCTTTGGAGCATTTCTTGCTAAAGGGATCACTTTCGAGCTCGAAGGAGATTCTAATGATTATGTGGGCAAAGGTCTTTCCGGAGGGAAAATTATTGTCTACCCTTCAAAGAAAGCAACTTTTATCTCACAAGACAATATCTTGATCGGAAATGTTGTTCTTTATGGAGCTATAATGGGTGAGGCTTATTTTAGAGGAATTGCAGGAGAACGTTTTTGTGTCAGAAACAGCGGAGCTAAAACCGTTGTTGAGGGAGTGGGAGATCATGGCTGTGAATATATGACCGGAGGGCGCACAGTTGTTTTAGGAAAGACAGGAAGGAATTTTGCTGCAGGAATGAGCGGTGGCGTGGCTTATGTCTGGGATCTTGATGGAGATTTTAGTGGTAAGTGTAATATGGAAATGGTCGAGCTTTTCTCTGTCGTAAAAGAAAAAGATATTAATGAATTAAAGGGATTGATCGAGAATCATTATAAATATACTGGTAGTATCGTTGCAAAGGGTATTCTAGATAACTGGAATGCAGCACTGCCTCAGTTCATCAAGGTTTTTCCTGTTGACTATAGAAGGGTTTTAGAAGAAGAACAGGCGAGAATGGAAGCATTATTAAAGAGCCAGGAAGTTGGAGTAGAAAATGAAGGGTGTTTTGAGGAATAATAAATGGGTGAAGTAAAAGGATTTTTAAAATATGGCAGAAAGGATCTGAAGAAGAAACTTGTCGAAGAGCGATTGAAGAATTGGAACGAATTCACGGAATCTTTGGCAGAGCAAGATCTTAAGAATCAAGGCGCGCGGTGTATGGATTGCGGGGTGCCTTTTTGCCATTGGGGATGCCCTGTTTCGAATATTATTCCGGATTGGAATGATCTTGTCTACCAAGGAAGATGGAAAGAAGCCCTTGACGTCTTAAGCTCAACAAATAATTTTCCTGAAGTTACAGGACGGGTCTGCCCTGCCCCATGTGAAAACTCCTGTGTTCTTGCTATCAATGACCCAGCTGTTACCATCAAGAATATTGAGGCCGCTATTGCTGAAAAAGGCTTTCAAGAGGGATGGATAAAACCAAGGCCCCCTAAGAAGCGGACAGGCAAAACAGTTGCAATTATTGGCTCTGGACCAGCAGGCTTGGCATGTGCGGACCTCTTGAACGGAAGCGGACATCAAGTGACCGTATATGAAAAAAATGAGGTTCTTGGCGGGTTGATGACCTTGGGCATACCAACATATAAGCTTGAAAAAACAGTTGTTGAAAGAAGATTGGCTATACTTGAAAAAGAAGGTATTAAATTCAAGACAAAAGTAAATATAGGTGTGAATGTATCTGCTGATGAATTGAAAAAGAAATTTGATGCGGTTGTTCTTTGTGGAGGGGCAGAGCAACCACGGGATTTGCAGGTAGATGGAAGAGATCTACAAGGTATTTATTTTGCAATGGATTTTTTAACACAGCAGACAAGGGTGAACTTAGGTTTTAAAATAGACAAAGAGAACAGAATAGATGTAAAGGGTAAAAAGGTTGTTATTCTTGGTGGAGGAGATACGGGTTCTGATTGTATTGGGACAGCTAATAGACAAGGAGCAGCATCAGTAACGCAGTTTGAACTTCTTCCAGAGCCGCCCAAAGAAAGAGATGCTGATAATCCCTGGCCCCAGTGGGCTGCAATAAAAAGGGTTTCTACCTCTCAGGAAGAAGGCTGTGATGTTCATTATTGTGTCATGACAAAAAACTTCATTGGAGAGGGTGGAAAGCTTAAGAAATTAAAGGCGGTTAGAGTGGCGTTTGGGGCAAAAGATCCAGAAACGGGCAGAAGTCCGATGAAGGAAGTTGAAGGATCTGAGTTTGAAATTGATTGTGATTATGTTTTTTTGGCCATGGGATTTTTGGGACCATGCAAAGAGGGGATGATCAAAGAGCTTGGGGTCGCGCTTGATGCAAGGGGTAATATTAAGACGGATATTACTTATATGTCAAGTATTGAAGGTGTGTTTTCTGCAGGGGATATGAGAACAGGGCAATCATTGGTTGTAAGGGCTATTGATGAAGGGCGCAATGCAGCTTTGTCAGTGCATAAATGGCTGAGCAAATAGAGCTTTAGGTCAGGATTTGAGCCTTTATTTTCCAGGATAAACTATTTTTAAAAAGTAAAGGCAATAATCCTTGAGAAACCGATAAGCTATTGTATAATAGTTTCATAATATTAATAATATTTAAGAGGAGTTTATATGAAAAGATTTATGCTCGTAGTTGCCGCAGTCGTGTTTTTAATTGGTTGTGGGCCAAAGCCCGAGCAAGCTGTAAAAAAAACAAACAGTAAAGAATATATTGATGCAGGAATGAACTATCTTAAGCAGGGAGATGTCGTTAATGCTATTAAGAATTTTGACACAGCCATAAAAGTAGACCCAAGAAATCCTGAGAACTATATTGTTTTAGGGCAAGTTTATCTTAGGCTTAAGAATTATCAGTCCGCTATTGATACGTTGTCTGCAGCAACAAAGGTCGCGCCGAACAGCGGAGAGGCGTATTATTTTTTAGCGACGAGCAGAATGATGAGGCAGAATCCAGGGGATAAAGAACAAGCTATTGAAGATGCAAAAATGAGCGCAGAAATATTTTTGAGAAATAATGATAAAGAGAGATTACAGAAGGCGATTGCTTTAGTCCAGAGTTTTTCGCAAGTTCAATAAGTTTGGTTTTCTATCTTCATGTTCCAAGTAAGAGATAATATAAGATTTTACAGTATCAAAGCAATGCTTGAAAAAGCTGTTTTGTTATCTTTGTTAATGCTTTTTGAAACGAGTGTTTTTACTCAAGAATCTATGGCAAGCGGCGCTATATCTCAAGGAAAGCAAGCGCAACAGGCAGCTCAGCAGCAGGCAGCCCAGCAAATCTTGGCTCAGCAAGCTGCACAGGAGATTGCTCAGCAACAAGCTCAAGGACAAGTGCCAGCAATTCAGGAGCCGCAATATAAAAGCAGAGCGCAAAAGTCTAGAACACTAAGAAGAGAAGTTGATGATTTAAAGGCGCATGAGATAGTTGATATTTATGAGGTTTGGGAGCAGATGGAACGCTCAACTGAGGTCTGGGCATTGATAATGGATTATGCTCCCAAAGAAGTTACGGTTTCCAGGTATATCAGATTGTATGCAGAAGGCGGCATATATATTAGAAAATCTTCTAGTCATTATGTAAAGTTAATAGATTCCATGGCTAAGGAAAGTCCGGACCTTTTAAAAAGTCCATTTCGGGAAGTTTTAAGATTTATAGCTATTATGGAATATGATTTTGATAATGGGCAGGACAGAGATAAATTGGCCTTGCAGGCTTTGGGCCAAAAATTATACGAAGATAATAGGATTAGACTGGGTATTGAGTAAGAATGAATTAAGAATAAATCTGATAAGATTGGATAGCAAATGATAAAAAGGATCTTAATAGTTGATGATGCACCAGTTACTCTGACAATGGCTAAACAGCAGGCAGAAAAAGAAGGCTATGTTGTTTATGTCGCAGGCAATGGCAAAGAAGGCCTTAAAATAGTCAGGAGTAAAAAAATTGATCTTGTCATTACTGATGTTGTGATGCCTGTTATGGATGGTGTAGATTTCTTTAATGCCCTGAAGAGTGACCCGAGCACAATGCATATTCCTGTCATAGTTATTACTGATAGCATGGTCATTCAGGAATCCTTCCGTGCCCTTGGTGTTAATGATTTTTTAGCCAAGCCTTTTGATGGAAGCGTACTGATCGAGAGAATCCAAAGGATCAAGAAATTGGAATTAGGCCCCCACAGGCATGGAAAAGTTGTAATTATTGGTGCTGGTACTAATGATGGTGTTTTGGAAATGAGGCGGTTGCTTGAGAAAAATGGTTGCTCTGTGGTTCTTTCTAGCAATGGTGTTGATTCAATTGCTAAGGTGCTAAGAGTTGTTCCCCATATTGTTTTGATCGATGTTATGTTGACAGATGTTTCCGCAAAAGAAGTTATCAAAGCGTTAAGAAGCTTTATTAAACTGCAGGATATGAAAATTCTTGTGTATACTTTTCTTTCTCCAGAGAAAATGTTCAATGTTGAAGCGGTTGAACAACTAAAAGATTCAAAAAATGCTTGTATGGATGCAGGCGGAACAGACTATATTGGCAGATTCTCAGCACTAACTTTCATTGATAGCATGCATAAATATTGGATTCATGAGTAAACCCGCTCATCTTGAATATTAGTGCGATCACAAGCATTTCTTTTCTTTTTGTTTTAAAAATCACACGACATATAAGATATTTGCAAAAAAAAGGCTTATTTGTGCCTTTTACGTAATCAATATCGGTATTTTCTTGCATTATAATAAGATTATTATTATGATTATAGTAATAGCGAGCAGGCATTATCTCTTGACAAATCATGGTAAAAAATGTATTATTCTGCCCGTGAAAGAGGTTAATTAAATATTCTGTTGAGTTGTAGTACAGATAAAATAAATAGACTTTAAGTTTTCATTCCAAGCCCCACATAGCAAACATTAAATGAAAAAAGCAATACTATTTTTAGAAGATGGAAGATATTTTTATGGCCAGGCTTTGTCAGCTACAGGTGACACATCTGGTGAAGTAGTGTTCAATACTTCAATGACAGGATATCAGGAGATCTTGACTGATCCTTCATATGCCGGTCAGATCGTGGCGATGACATATCCTCTGATAGGGAACTATGGAGTTAATGAAGAGGATGTTGAGTCAAATAAGATACATTTAAAAGGATTTGTTGTTAAGGAGTTTTGCCGACGCCATTCAAATTTTAGAGCCACAAAAAGCCTCATTGATTATCTTGATGAAAACAAGATCATTGCTATAGAAGGTATAGATACGCGGGCTTTAACTCGCCATATCCGTGAAAAAGGCGCAATGAAAGCATTGATCTCAACGGAAGATCTTGACTTGAAGAGCCTTCAGGGAAAGGTAAATAAAGCCCCGTCAATGGAAGGCAGTGATTGGGTTGAAAAAGTATCAGTTCAAGAGAAATATGTTTGGAAGGGCGAGGAAAGAACTGAAATTAAATACAAGGTCGCAGCAATAGATTGCGGTATCAAATTCAATATATTGCGCATTCTTTCACGATTAGGCTGTGAAGTGCATGTTTTTCCTGCCAAAACATCCGCAAAGGAATTGCTGGCTATTAAGCCAGATGGGCTTTTTGTATCTAACGGTCCTGGAGACCCTGCCGCAGTTACATATGTTATTGAAACTTTGAAACAATTATTCGGCAAGATTCCTATCTTTGGTATTTGTTTAGGACATCAGATGTTAGGGCTGGCTTTAGGGGGAAAGACGTTTAAGCTCAAATTTGGCCATCATGGAGCCAATCATCCTGTTAAGCATTTAATGGATGGGAGAATTGGAATAACCTCGCAGAATCACGGGTTCTGTGTTGATATAGATAGTATTAAAGAGGGAGATATTGAGATCGTTGATATCAATCTAAATGACAATACAGCTGAAGGTTTGAGGCACAAGAAATATCCTATAATATCCTTTCAGCACCATCCGGAGGCAGCTCCTGGGCCGCACGACGTACAATATCTCTTTAAGTATTTTATTGAAATGATCGAAGAAAGCAAAAAAGCAGGCAAGCATGCCTAAAAGAACAGATATTAAAAAAATATTGATTATTGGCTCCGGCCCTATTGTGATCGGCCAGGCCTGTGAATTTGACTATTCAGGAACCCAAGCTTGTCGTGTATTGAAGGAAGAGGGCTTTGAAATAGTTCTTGTTAATTCAAACCCTGCGACTATCATGACTGATCCCGAGATCGCTGATCAGACATATATTGAGCCCCTGACGCCAGAGTTTGTCGAATATGTTATTGAGAAAGAGCGCCCATGTGCTATCTTGCCTACGCTTGGAGGGCAGACTGCTTTAAATATTGCAATGAAGCTTTATGAAAACAAGGTCCTGGAAAAGTATAATGTGAAAATGCTTGGAGCTGATTATGATGTTATCAAAAAGGCTGAGGACAGGCAGTGTTTTAAAGAAGCGATTTTAAAGATCGGGCTAGAGGTACCTGAGAGTGAATTTGCTTATTCTATGGAAGAAGCAAGAGTTGCAGTAAAGAAAATAGGATATCCTGTGATCATACGTCCCAGCTATACTTTAGGTGGAACAGGTGGCGGGTTTGCTCACAATGATAAGGAATTTGAGAAAATTGCTTCTTTGGGTCTGGAGAGCAGCATGAACAGCGAGATCATTATTGAGGAATCTATTGTCGGATGGAAAGAGTATGAGCTTGAGGTCATGAGAGACAATAAAGATAATGTTGTTATTGTCTGCTCAATTGAGAATCTAGACCCTATGGGGGTCCATACTGGCGATAGTATTACAGTTGCTCCGGCCCAGACATTGACAGATAAAGAATATCAAATCATGAGAAATGCATCATTAGCGATCATTCGAGAGATAGGCGTTGAGACTGGAGGGTCCAATATTCAGTTTGCTATCGATCCTACTAACGGCAGGATGATCGTTATTGAAATGAACCCAAGAGTATCGAGAAGTTCAGCCCTGGCAAGTAAGGCGACAGGCTTTCCTATCGCGAAGTTTGCTGCAAAGCTTGCTGTAGGCTACTCATTGGATGAAATCCAAAACGACATTACAAGGGAGACACCGGCATCATTTGAGCCAACGATCGATTACTGCGTTGTAAAAGCGCCGCGCTTTACATTTGAGAAATTCCCCGAGGCGAAAGACATTTTAGGCGTACAGATGAAGTCTGTTGGCGAAACAATGGCCATTGGAAGGACTTTCAAAGAAGCGCTACAGAAGAGCTTAAGAGGGCTTGAGATAGGCCATATAGGATTTGATAACAAATTAGATTTTAATGATATTCCTGACGAAAAAATTGAAACACGTTTAAAAGAACCTAATGCTTCAAGGATATTTTATATTAAGTATGCCCTTCAAAAAGGCTGGAGTATCGAGAGGATCTTTGATCTAAGCAAGATAGACTGCTGGTTCCTTGCGCATATGGAGCAGATCTTTAATCTTGAAAAAGAAATAGTTACAACGATCGAGAAAGAAAAGGATGTTCCGGACGACCTTCTTCGCAAAGCAAAGGAATACGGATTTAGTGATGCACAGCTGTCAAAAATGCTAGGGATCACAGAGGTTGAATTTAGAGCGAAAAGAAAAGAAAAAGGCATTATTGCAACTTTCAAATTAGTTGATACTTGCGCTGCCGAGTTTGAAGCATATACTCCTTATTTTTACTCGACTTATGAGACCGAAGATGAAGCTTGTTTACAGATTGCAAAATTTGACAAGGAAAAAGCCTGCCTGCCGGGAGCCAGTGTGGGGAAAAGGAAAAGAATAATGATCCTTGGCGGAGGGCCGAACAGGATAGGGCAAGGCATTGAATTTGACTATTGTTGCTGTCACGCATCTTTTGCTCTCGGGGAAATGGGTTATGACACTATTATGGTGAACTCTAATCCGGAGACTGTTTCTACTGACTATGATATTTCAGACAGGCTTTATTTTGAGCCTCTTACATTTGAAGATGTGATGAATATAGTTGATGTTGAGAATCCCGACGGTGTCATTGTTCAGTTCGGGGGGCAAACCCCGCTGAATTTAGCCAAGAGATTGAGCGACGCAGGCGTTCCTATTATCGGAACAAGTGTTGAGTCTATTGATCTCGCTGAAGATAGGGAAAAATTTTCCAAGCTGATCAAAGAGCTTGGTTTGATACAGCCGGAAAATGGTTTTGCTAATTCTGCTGAAGAGGCTGTTGAGGTCGCAAAAAAAATCGGATATCCGGTTTTAGCCAGGCCATCATATGTTCTGGGTGGTAGGGCAATGAAAATAGTTTATTCTAAAGAGGGCTTACTGTCTTTTGTCGAAGAGGCCAAAGAGGTCTCGCAAGGGCATCCAATACTTATTGATAAATTTATTGAAGATGCTGTGGAAGTGGATGTTGATGCGATGTCTGATGGTAATGATACGTTTGTGGCAGGCATTATGGAGCATATAGAGAACGCAGGTATACATTCCGGTGATTCTGCGTGTGTTCTTCCTCCGGCCACGATCAGTGAGATAATGGTCCAGCAGATCAGAGAAGAAACAAGAAGGATCGCAAAGGCTTTAAATGTCATCGGACTTTTGAATATTCAGTTCGCCATAAAAGGACGAAGGCTCTATGTTCTTGAGGTTAATCCCAGAGCATCTAGAACAGTGCCCTTTGTAAGCAAGGCTACAGGAATGCAGTTAGCGAAGATGGCTGCTCAAATAATGGTGGGAGAGCCATTAAGTAAATTTAATTTGTCGTACGATAAACTTGATAACATGAAACATTTTTCTGTAAAAGAGTCGGTGCTGCCTTTCTCTAAGTTCTCGGGTGTAGATATTGTGTTGGGCCCTGAAATGAAATCTACAGGTGAGGTTATGGGTATTGCAGCTACTTTTGGTGAAGCGTATGCAAAATCCCAAACTAGTGCTTATCAAGAGCTGCCTCAGAAAGGAAAGATTTTTATAAGTGTCAATGACGAGGATAAAAGAGCGATCGTCTTTATGGCAAAAAGACTTGCTGATTTGGGATTTTCTATTGTTTCTACTCGGGGAACAGCAAAGGTTTTGCGCTCAAATGGTGTAGAGACCGAAGAAGTTGCCCGTTACGATCAGGGAGCAAAGAATTCTTTGAATACAATGAGGTTGTTGGAAAATAACGAGATCAAGCTGATCATTAATACGCCATCAGGCCAAAGAAGCCAGTCTGATATGAGGTCAATCCGGGCTGCGGCAAATCTTCACAATGTTCCGTGCATTACAACTTTGCAGGGAGCATGGGCCGCTATAAACGGGATAGAGTCTCGCAAGATAAAAAAATTCTCAGTTCAGTCTTTGCAGCAGTATTATATTGGTTGAAATAAATAATTAGGTTTAATGTTTTGTTTCTTCAGTATTTAGAGCGTTGAAAGGAATTATATATGTGTGGTATTAT
>Ga0156378_1042_pt1 | contig 50133 bp, 17 predicted proteins | sample RifOxyA3_FD_108022 | JGI IMG/M metagenome (GOLD analysis project Ga0156378, IMG submission 108022) | Omnitrophica WOR_2 bacterium RIFOXYA12_FULL_38_10 | reverse complement strand
TCTGGCATATGTCTGTTACGCATATCAGGGCGATACTTAGGGTTTATGGTTTCACTAATAGAGAGATTGATCTTCTGTTAGATCAGATCGATGTTCATGAAGCAGAGCTTACTGAAGAAAAAGCCGTTCAGGCGCAGATAAAGAAAATGAACCGGCTAAAAGAAAAAGATGCGTGGGTAAGGAATAATAATAAAAAGTATCTAGCTATAAAGTTCATTATATCTGGTGTCGCTTTGATAATGGCTGGTGTGCTTGAGAAGAACTTCTTCCTTTATGTCAAATGGATGCAGCTGGTCATATTAGGACTGGGAATGGCTTGTTTTGTTACAGCTTATATTATTTATCCTAATGCAAAGCGATCAAGCAAAAGGATAAGCAGAAGAAGATTAAATACAGTAAGGCAATTCCTGAAAGACCATCCGGACCAGAATGTTATGGGAGTTATTGTCTTTGGAAGTACTGCAAGGCTTGAAGCAGAGGAAGACAGTGATGTTGATATTTTATTAGTCAAAAAGCAAGGCCCCGATCCTTTGATATATCAGACAGGGGACTTGGACTTCCTTGACGATCTGACAAAAAAATTAGGCGTTGTTGCCACTTCTGTCATGCCTCTGTTATTAAAGGCAGGAACAGACCAGGATGCATTTGGTGCTTTTGACCTGACATTGATGACGCTGTTTATCCCGGCATCGTGGATAGGGGCTATGATGTATGACCCTCGCGGCATGGGTGACAGGCTGATAGGAGACTATATTGTAATTGCAAGGACACGACAGCAAGAGCAGTATATAAGAGGATTAATAGACGGAAGGATTGCGCAAATAACAGCCCAGAACGGGACCCAAAAGAAAGGACTTGTTAACAATTTAGATAAAGAGGCAGAAGATTCTGTCCTGGATACAGTCAAGAACAATGCCTACATGCCGATCGAGGGATTTGACAGGTTTGTTGCACCGCGAATTAATGTTTTTGCCAGGTTCTTCTACACAACAAAACAGCCTGCACGAGCACCACCTGCATTTGTTTGGGCAAGAGAAAATAGAGGACAGCTGCAAATCTTCCTTTCAAGAAAAGCCAAGAGGTTATTAGGATATCTTTTTACCCCGCAAGAACTTCCAATTGTATATGAATCAATAGCTCGCCACGAATATGCGGAAGTATTGAATAAGCAAACTCACCGACAGGCAGTGAAAGAACAAAGAAAAATCAAAGATTACGATGTCATAAGGGACCGCCTTGAGTTAATGCAGGTCTTATTAGAACAGGATTACCCTGTCAAAAGGATACCTGACCTTGTTGCGCGTTTTGCAAAGCTTATGTCAGACATCGGTTTTAGTGAAATACGCGCGAATATTGTTTTGGGCGATACGAAAAACATAGAAAAAGGGGCATGTGCACTGTTGAATAACCTCGGAAAACTCTATTATAAAAATGATAGCAATATTTTGAAGCTAACAAGGGTTCTCGTTGAATATTATGATGACAATTTGATGGATGCGATAAGTATGTCAAAAAGGCCTTTGAAAATGAAAAGAAAGATTGTCAGCAGGCTTTCGACATGCGCTGCAAAAGCTCAGCTTGTACACGTTCTTCTCGAGCTTCTAGGAGTCAATGGCAGGAGCGTTACTGCGCCACAACATGCTTTTAATGCGGTTTTATTGCCTAACGGAAAGACTTTATTTGTAGATGTTTCGATGAACAGGATAATCAGGATACAAATTTCCAAGTGGTACTATTCCTCGGGGAAATACCTAGTTGTCAGAAGAGGGCAGATGATATCAAATCCGGCAATGAAAAGGCTGCAAAAGGCATCTGATAATCAAAGGTTACTTCCAGACGATTTATCAATAAGGGAAATTATCTGTTTCTGTTATGGGTCAATACAGATAATGAACGGCAGGGCTTTAGTATCAGTTATACACAATAATATTGCTGAGACATACAGGGAAATAGCTTTAAATAAACAGTCAGTTCAAAAGTACAAAAAGGCAAAGGAATATAATCCTGATGATGCCAGGCTTTGCTCTAATTTGGGCAGAGTATACCTAAAGCAAAGGCAAGTCGCCAAAGGTCGAAAAGAATTCGAACGATCTGTTGAACTGAATCCCGCATATTCCCTTGGGTATCAGGGCCTGGCTTTTACTTACAGGATAGAAAAAGACCTTGAACGGGCACTTCAGGTCCTTAAAGAAGGCAATGCAAACAATCCTGGTTGTGATGAGATCTTGCAGATAATGGGCCTGGATTTCATGTTATTAAAAGATTTCGAGGGGGCAATAAAGGCTTTTAAAGCCGCCGTCAAAATAAACAGAACATATGCGGGGCATTTTTATAATCTTGGTTCGGCTTATGCCGCCAGTGGAAGAGTAGCAACCGCAGTCAAGCATTGGGCAAAGGCGATCGCGATCAATCCGGAATTCTCCTTTTATATAAGCAATGAGTTCAAGGATGAAGTGGTGAGATACCAGGCGAACCAAAAGAAAAGGTCTGAAAAAGATGAAGGATTTTATGCAAATGAATTTGATGATAGCGAAAAGGGAAGAAGAGTATCTATTAAAGTATTATTAGAACAGAATAAAGAAGAGATTGCAGGATTATCGATTACTGCGGCAAGCAAGGTTTTAGGTGTTTCACGAAAGGGGTTGAGCAGATTTGTTAATCTGAATCGTTGGGCAATTGCTAGGTACCAATTAGAAGTTGGTGCTATGCCTACGGCAAAAGTTAACATTGGCTCGGCTTTAATTGAACATGAAGAGGATGTCAGGGGCAAAACGGTATATCAGATAAAAAATATCATTGGATGTTCGGGCCAGGGGTTAAGGGACCATCTAAGAATCAATCCGGATGTTGAGAGAGATCTTGAAATTGTTAGAGGTGAAGAAAGCGAGCCATATATTCAGCGGGCATTAGAAGAGCATGCACAAGAGCTAAGGGGAAGAACAGTAGGTGAGGCGGCTGAGATAATTGATTCATCAAGCTCCGGATTACATGGTTATTTAGAAAGGCATCCTGGGGAGATTAACAGATACCGGCTAATTAATATTGGTAATGACCGCACATGCAGTAATTATTACGTACCGTCTGAGCGCCAGCATAGAAGGGACCGTGAATCAGGCCGTAATACTGATTCTTCGAGGGACCAGGATAAGAGGTCAAAAGGTTATTATGGAGATGTTACAGCTCAGGAGCTAAGCGAGTATGTTGCTAATATTGAATTAGGGTTTTGGAGATTAGAACTTTCACAAGAGCTTAATGTTTTCAATATACAGATCGAAGGCATGGATATTGATTTTTATGTCCTGAATTACGGGGCGAACGCACCGCCTTTATCAAAGCCATATATATTTGCAATAGAGAAAGAAGGAAAGCTGCAGGTCATAATCTCACCAGACGTATATAAAACACTGACAATATCCATAAGCCATGCATTTAAAAATAACAGCATACAGAAATTAGGCGCTGCGCTAAGGATCATTTCAAGACATGAATACAAAGAAGTCGTTGAAGGAAAGTCCCATGAGCAGGCAGACAGAGAGACAAGGGAAGAATTTGATGCCGGGCATCATGATTTGATCGGGCTTTTTGATGCGTTATTTGAAATTGATGATGATGAAGCAAATGAGGAAGAGATGTGCGCTTTGGGGGCAGATGCGTATACTGCCTATGCTTTTGCCGGGATCGATGGAGTACAATATTTATTCGAACCAAATGTCCCGTCTGAAGGTGAAGTAATAAAAGGCATAAAAAGTTTAGATCGAGCGACATTGATAGCAAACAATGGCGAGATCTATTCGTTGTGGCTAGCGGGTATAACTTGGCTAAACAGCAGTAAGTGGAAATTCGCTTTTAATATTGTTGAACCAGGAGCGCTTTATCCCGTTGAAGACCCGATAGGTTTCCAGGGTACTGTAGACGAAGAACTTGGATTAATAGAAGATCTCGACAGAAGGCTGATGGATATAAGAGCTGCTCCAGAAGTAGGCAATAGATTGCTAGGCCTTGGGCTAGGTTCTGCATTCTTGAAAAAACTTTCTTCCTTGATGGTAGGCCTGGCTATTGAAGGAAAAATTGCCAATGAGCCGACTAATGCAAGGATATTTAATGCTTTAAATAGGGGAGAAATTAAAAATGGTGATGATCTCAAAAGAGTATTCCTTGGATCTGTCTTAGGAAGAAGTGTCCTTGGAGCGGGTTTTGACCCAAAGAATCTTACAATGTTATATTGTTGCGATTATGACATAGGGGCAAGGGTGCCATTAGAAGATGATGATGCGGCAAGAAAACTGGCCACTGATTGGAATAATGGAAGATTTAATCCAATAGGGTATCGGGTAGTATCAGAAACTGTTGTTAGCAGTAATGGGGATGACCAAAAAGATCAAATAGCTTACAGGTCGCCATTTAAATTTATTGAAAGTTTAAGCAAAACTGTTCTGGACGCAGGATTGAATATAGTTAAAAAAGGCAAAGCTGTCGCTGTTGAGGCTGCTAGCGGGCTTGATAAAGAACATAGAGATGCATTAGCTGCGCTGATCAATTATTCAATTGTTTTATCTGGAACAACAAAGAACGTGGGTGCGGAAAACACGACGAATGTTTTTATGAGGGATGATATCAGCATAAGGGTCGCGGCTTTTAATGATCAGTATTTTGGGTGTGCTATGGACAATAGTGTTGCATGTGTAAGCGATGACGGAAAAATACTATATATCAATATTGATGTCCTGACCGTTATTGCTTCTTTGGATTCAAAGGCACAAAGGGAGGATTTCATGGCGTTCATTCACGGGCAGCTGCAGGGCCATGAAGTATTTCATATTGATGATATCAGGAGAACAGGTAAAACGAGCGAAGAGAGCGTATGGGAAAGAAGTATAAACTTCATTGAACGTGATCAAATTATTTTAAAGGCGACTTGCAGGGTAATAAATAATCCTAAGGTCTATGGGATAAGGACTGATTTTGAAATGAATGAAAGGCTTAATGACCTTGAGAGGGAGAATTATAACAATAATGGAAGGTCAATAGCTGCAAGATTGTTCAGCGAGGGGTCATTATCAGCAGAGAATCTCGCAGTAGCTCAGAGAACGGTAAATAGATTGAATATCTGGAAGGCCGATGCGGAAGTGATAGGGGCGGCTTGGCTGCTTTCGGTAGACATAGAAAGAGTCTCAGCGTCAATGAAGTCCGAAATAATAACAAAGCTTGGAGGCAAAGTATACGAATTTATCGAGTGTTATAAAGAGCTTAAAAAGATCGTTTATATCCCAAGAATAAAAGGCGGGAAAATCGTTGGAAGGAAAACCATAGAGAATTATATCAAGCTGTTTGTTATTAGCGCAAAGCATTATGAAGTAATTGTGCTCAGATTGGCAAGGATGACGGAACTTTTATCAACCCTGAAAATGGATACAGCTGATAATAGGGAGTTCGCAAAATACCTAAGCTTAAAAGCCCGCCATGTAGATTCAATACTTGCTGAATTTCTTTTGTTGAGGAAAGCGGCATCTGTTTTAAGGTCAAAATCCTTGATGGTCCTGGATCCGGAGGAATATGAAAGAATAGAGGCAGAGATCCTGGGCGAAGCGGGATTTGAAACACGTGAAGAGGGCGAGCGGTATCTTGACAGGGTCAGCGTTGCGGTCAAGGGATATTTGTTAGAAAGTGGTCAAAAGTGCAGTGGATCTCCGGAAGAAGGAATAACTGAGATCAGGCTTGTTGATATAAGGACTAGGCTCAAGAGCGTATATTCTTATGCGAATAAAGAGAGAAGGGTAAGGGAAAAGGCCGTAAAAAGTGGTAAGCCGGTAGAAGCAGTAGAAGATATTTTAGGAGTAATGATCGTTGTTGAAAGCGAAGAGGATGTGCATGCAGCACATGCATTGTTACAGAATGTCCAGCAAGAGATAGGATGGCTTAAATATAATCGCTTGAGCAGGGACCTGCAATATAAGGATCCGAAGGTTTGGGGTAAATATGCAGGGTACCATACCGCTTTAAAAGATGAGTATGGCAGAAGCATTGAGGTTGTATTGTTTGACAGGGTAAATTATGAAAAATATCTGATCGGCACATCTGCACATTGGGAATATGCAGCACAAAAAGATGAAAAGGAGTTGGCTGATCAGAGCTTTAAAGACTTGATGAATGTACAGATGACAGGCGAACTGAAGAAAGATTTTCAGAGCGCTGTCGACCAATTTGCCAAAGAGGTGATCGTTGTAGCAGTTATCGAAGTAAGACAGGATCAGTATGTATATATTCCTGTTGCCTTAGGCACAGGTGCAACTTTATTTGATCTTGCGTCGCATCCGTTGGTTGACGTAGTGGATGGGCCACAATATTACGGCGCTTACTACATTGAGGTTGGAGAAGAAAGAGGAGAGATCGTCGTTGATACCACAGGGGTTAATGTTGCACGAAGAATAAAGGCAAGGGACCAGATTAAAACAGGTACTACGATACTTTTTCCTTTAAGGGCAAAAGACAGCATTAAGCTTGGTATCAGGGATACAGAGAATGCAATAACAAACAGGGCAAGATTGATCGCGGCCATGCTGTCATTGCCTGAAGCGGGTAAAAAGTCTTTGATGGTTTCAGGACAGGAGAAGATATGGAAAAACAGATATATTCTTAAACAAAATGAAAATGCTTTTTCTCAATTCCTTTTATTGATCGTGGATGCTTATGACTATAAAGATCTTGAAGACCTCTACAGAGCTTATAGCATGGGATTCATTACAGATGAAACGATCAGCAATTTTGCATTAAAGCTTGGAAGGGCCCGGCTGGAAGGAGTGATTGATTTTGAGGGATCAAGACATTTAAGCGAGGAAGATATGTTCATTATCAGGCAGGAAAATATTTTAACAGCTTACAGCCTTCCTTTCGCTTATGTTAATGACCTATTACATTCTGATGATGCACTTTTAATTGCATTAGGTATGAACCAAATAGATATAAATGATATCGGGAATAAATTATCTTCATCGAAGGTAGGCATTGAAAGCCAGTACGATGAAGCATCAAAAGTGGCTAATATTATTTTTATGTTCCAGTCAGTGCGACCAGGCAGGCTTTACTCTGTTGTAAGATTGGTATCCAGGTATGGAAATATAAAAAATGTTTCAGTGAGCGAGGCTGTAGGTGTCCCGACACATAAGGGTAAATACAAGATCGATATAACGATTGAACATATTGGCAAAGAGAGAGAGCAGGAATTGTTGAGAGCTGCTCACAGTATTCTTGACGTGTCATCAAGATCTGCATACGTTTGGCAAGAAAAAACAAGGAAGAAAGAAACAAAATTAATGAATGTGCAGCTGACCTTGCAGAACACAGAAGGAAAGCTATTGAACATTCTTGACGCTTTGTGGGATCTGGATCCCAACATAGATATTGTTTCCCTACAGATGATCTTAAGCAAGATCGGGGTGACAAAGAATGAAGCAGATCTTCTGTTGGCTATAGAGGTCCCGAGCTGGATAACCACATCAAAAGTCATTTCACTATTGAAAATGACATATGATGGCCAAAGGAAAAAAGGGAAGAAGTATTATGCGAAGGTCAAGAATGTCAACAGGAGCGGCAATGGCGGATTTGTAGTTTATGAACTTTTGGCAGGTATGGCATTTTTGGGATCATTGCCGGCGTTTATCAATAAAGAAAACTTATTCGGGATCATTGTCGCTTTGATGGCGATCATAAGTTTTGTTGTCCTGGTATATTTGTTAAATAAATTCCTGAGGATGAGAGTTATAGCATTATTAAAGCAAATAGCAAATTGGCTAAGATTTAACAAGCTCAAAGAGAAGAAGAAAATAGATGCTTTGAAGGATGTTCAAATAGCTGATATCAAGCATATTGCAGTTGCAAGGCAGAGAAAAAGAAGCGCGCAAGCTGTAACCACACAAAGTAAAAAAAGGACAGAAGATAAAATGAGTCCGCGTTTTAACAATAAAGGTTTTGTTAATAATGAATTGTTATTAAGTTTTTCAGCGCTGATGATATCTGCAGCAATTATTCACCAGGCCGGGCCGATAGCAGGTCTGGGAATAATATTAGGAGTTTTAGGGATCATATTTATAGTCTACTTAATAAAAATGCTCGGTAATGCCAGAATGAGGGCAATAGCCGCGGCTTTAAAGAACATAATTACATTTAATGGTGCTGTAAGGGCAAAAACAAACGCATTTCTAAGAACAGCTAGAGAGATCGCGCGAGAAAGAAGGCTGGTCAACAGTATTCATGAAAGATGGAGAGAAGCTGTCGTCGTTTTTGGAAGCGCCAGGATCCCTGATGATGACCCGCTTTATTCTAAGGCGATGCAAATAGGTGTAGAGCTTTTTAAGGCCGGCATGGCTGTTAGGAGCGGTGCCGGGCCTTCAATGATGGAAGCGCCGTTAAGAGGATACGTCGAGGAAAGGATCAGGCAAGGCGTTGCAAAAGACCAATATAATATGACACAGGGAATAAGGATAAAGCTACCTTTTGAACAAAAGACAAGCCCTTATGTCGAGGACAATTATGAGTTTAACCACTTTGTTATCAGGAAAATGGGGCTTTATAACAATTGCAGAGGCATCATTGCTATGCCGGGCGGGTTCGGGACAATGGATGAATTGTTCGATGTCTGGTTCAGAGGGCTGCCTATTGTCCTTGTCGGTATTGAATATTGGACGCCGATCATTGAAGTGATCAGAAGGGTTACCAAGGAGATAGGGGTTGAAGGTCAAATATCCAACTGGCCGCTTATGACAGATTCGCCGCAGGAAGCGGTGAGAATGATCAAAGAGAGCGAGCCCAAGGTAATGAAAGAAACAAAGAATTATTTAGACGAAGCTAACAAAGACCTCGAAAGCAATATGAAAAAATTGTCCAAATGGAAAAGAAGCGTTACTTTCATTGGACAGGCAGACATTAAGAATAAGATGGTTGAAAATGTTGTAAGAACGTTAGCGAAAATGCTTGAAGCGAAGGATATACCTGGGCGCTCGGTGACAAGGAATAAAAATGTAGGAATAGCATTGTTAACGGCTTCAAAGAGAACAGATAAAATGCTCCAGCAAACAATTTTAATTCCGGGAAGAAGGTTCCTTTATCTAAAGAGGAACAGGATAGTTACGACGAGCGCTACAAACCATCATGTTTTGATCGAACAAAATTCCCGCGGGTTTGTATTTTTGCCGGGACGAATTAAGACGCTAAGCCGTTTATTTGACCTTGTTGCGGTGATGCAGACAGGAAAAGTTGAGAAAAGGCCTATTGTCCTTATTGGTAGATTTTTCTGGGAGCCTGTGATTGGGGCGATAGTGAAGTCAGCGCTGGATTGTCCAGCAGGGGCTTTAATTAGGCAAGAAGATATAAAATTATTCGTTATTGTTGATTCTGCCGAAGAGGCATTTAAGCATTTAGGCTTGGAGAATATACCCGGCCAAAATGATAGGGCCATTGACGGAGAGTTGACCGGGAAGAGATCAGGGGTCTTAGGTAAAAGAATTATCGCTTCTGTGATAATTCTTTCCATAGCTAACGCTTCAGTATATTTCAGGGATGAGTATGCAGCTTTTATAGGGTCAGTATCCTGGCTGGGAGCTTTATTGATCAGGCTTTTATTGGGTGCGGTGACCAGAGGTGCCGGTGTATATATCAAGCAGGCCGTTAAAGGCGAGCGTACAGATCACAGGGAAATCATAAGGTGGATGATAGTCGGGGCCTTTATGGTAGGATTTCTTGTCTTTGCAGTACTTTATCCTTTGATAAGAATGTTAGGGCTCACTCCTGTGGAAGCTGCTTTATTCGACCTTTTTATTTATGCGCCGTTCATTTCTCTGCCGCTTAGCTTTATATTTTATGAATATTTTATTTCCCGGGAATCCATCAAGAAGAAGATAAATTTAAAGAATATATTTGTGACAGGCAAAAAAAGCGTGAAGGCATTTTATGTTACCCAGCTAGTTTATTGGTTTGCGGTCCTGACCGTAGGCTGGATATGGTTTGCTGAATATATGGACATCTATATTGTGAACATGAGCATTGTTTGGTCGGCAATACTTGCCTTTATGTTTGATAGGACTAATGAGGAACAAAATAAGGATCATGATAATGATCAGAATGTTTTGCGACAGGAAAAGACCTCGGATAAATATACAATAACATCGCTTCTATTATACGGATTTGCCGGGAAGATCATTAATATCTATCCTGAAGCTGGGAAAACAATAAGGGTATATGCTGACATGCTTGTTATCCTGGAAGAGTTTTTAGCTATGTCGGGAAAAGTACGAGCAGGCCCGGCATTAGTCGCGTATTATGACCCTATGCTAGATACTATTATCTATAATCTCTCTCCTGAAGAGATCCAGGCCATTCTTATTGACAAATATCCCGAGGAAAAAATACAAGCCCTTATCAGTTTTATTGTTCAGCACGAAGAGCTTCATCAAAGCTCACATCCCCAAGGGTCTTATGAAATTTATGCAAATGAAGAGGAATCCGTCCTCCAGATGCAGCTAAGGAAGATCGTTGGTGATTTTAGCAAAGAAAATGACAGTCTTGATGATAGTAAATATTGTTCTTATGAAGAGGCCCAGAGTTTCGCATCTATTCTTAGTGAGCTATATTTTATTCTTGATAGCGCAAGGGTCTCCAGACGGGATTCTTTAAGCATATTAGAGCATCTTAAGAATGGAGAGCCTCTTAAGTTCGCTCAAGAATTTTCACCTGATATCAAGAGTTGGGCTGTTAACTGGGTAAAAAGAATAAAGCTGGAATTTGGGCATATTTTACCATTTCTTGAAGTATGGCACGGCCCTTCCTATTCAGAGCTGATATTTACTCCGTCCCAGGATGCAATAATAATACTCGGTAGATCCAAATCAGGAAAATCTTCTTTAGCCGCGACAGCTCAGCATCAGGGTTTTGAGTTCGGCGGGGAGCATGATACAAAATATATTATGCTTTCTATCCCGGGATATCTTTTCGCTGGGACAAGGGAACAGATATTTAAAATACGTGCCAGGGCATATCGTTTGGATAAAAGAGACCCGGATAGCCGCATGGTTTCTATAGTCAATCAGGTGTCAGCAATAGGTGTTGTAAGGAATATTATATTATTAGAACATAACCAGCAGTTAAACCAAAAGATAGTTGTGAGGGTCCAGGAGGCAGCCGATCTTAGTGGAATTGCCGGATTAGAAGTCAAAATGAGATTGGCAAAGCCGGTAAATGTTATCCATCTTTCCCATGGAAGGACGGATGAAAAAGAATACCCAGAATTGGTCAGGCGTATGGCTATGAGTATCACAAGGGATGCGGATGAAAAATTGATATATTCACAAACTATCAGGAGATACCTTAACGGTAGAGCAAGGCATCTTTTCAAAAGTCAATCTGAGCGCCTTCTGAGGTATGCTGATATGCTGGAAATTTTAGAGAGATATATTGCTGTTTCAGGAAAGCTAAGGGGAGGGCCGCAAGCGGTTGCATTCTTTAGCCCCACCATTAACGAAGTGGTTTATAACCTTACCGAACAAGAAATAAACGATATATTAAAAAGTAAATACTCTCCTGTTGAGGTCCGATCGCTAATACTATTCATTCATGAACATGAACAATTGCATAAAGAGTTCCACCAGATGGGAATATCCTTCAAAAATGTTGAAATTGAAGAAGGGATAATCCTTACCCGTCAATTAAACAGAGCAGATCTTGCCTCCATTGTTAACAAAGAGTTCATTAAAGGGATAATCGAGCAGCTAAACAGAGAAAGCCTGTTTGTTAATACACAAATTGCCCAGGTTGACGGACGCTACCGGCTAGGCGGTTTGGTATTAGCTGATCTAACTGAGGCAGGATTAAGAGAGGAATTCAAAGAGCATTATCTTGGAGGTGCGGTTGGATGCATTGACAGGATCTTTAATAGTAAAAAAGTAAGATTGCAGTTTGATGAGCCCAGGCAGGCAAAGAGAGCAGCAATAGGCATCATTAACAGTATACTTGAGATCGAAGGCGTTGATTCTTATTCAAGCCATGAAGTTTGGGAGATCGCGTTTGAGGTATTAAGGCATATAATCTATGGCGATCATGATGAAGAGATAAAGAACGATGCCAGGCGTTCAGGATTATTGGCCCTGGACAATATTGTTTTAATATTAAGAAGGGTCGGGAGTAATGCGCTAGAGACCTTGGCAAGAATAGCGGCAATGGGAAATTCATGGGACCTTTTAGATTCTAGATATATAGTTCAGGCAAACAGGGACAGGAAGCTTCATTTGGCTGGTATTGAAGAAGAATTGAAACGCGAGGATTTCTGGAGATTCAATAATATTAAAGAATTCGATAAGCTTCTAAATAAGCCGCTCATGAGAGTTTTATATCTTGTTGATAATGTCGGTGAAGACGCTATTGATCTTATTCTTGTGAGAGAACTTCTTGTGAGAGGGAACACAGTTGTTATGGCCGCAAAGGCCTTGCCGTGCGGCAACGATTCTACTGAACAAGACCTGAGAACCCTGATTAAAAATGAACAGGTAAGGGCATTAATAGGAGAAGAGAACTTATCAAGATTAAGTATCATTGATTCCGGAAGCATAGTGTTTGGAACAGACCTTGCACGGACCTCAAAAGAATTTGAGGCGGAGTGGGAAAAGGCGGACCTTATTATCTCAAAAGGACAAGCAAACTATTTTACGTTAAGGCCGTATTCATTAACAAAACCATGTTTATATTTATTTAGAGTGAAATGGCCTGCGGAAGCGAACATAGTCGAGCAAAGGGGATTCAGCAGAGGGGATTATATAGCTGAGCTTGTCGACATCTCTCAACAGAAAATCGATACATTGCAGGACGGGCCTGAATTTGACTGGTTAGACGGGTCATACAGCGAGATGGAGGAGATAGAAGAAAGATGGCTGGATGGAACAATTGAAAAGATAGTTGATGAGTCTCTTCCCTGGCGCACTAGGTACGCTGAGGCCAGAAGGATAGTCACGTTCTTTGATGTGGCAGAAGGAAACCTTGCGGTCCTAAGGATGCTGCGCAACCCAATGCTTAGAGAGGAAATCTTTGAAGAAAAAATGGGTAAAGTGTGGGCATCACTTTTAAAAGCAAAAAATGCCGTAATATTAAGAACACGGATGAGCGATCCTATCAATCAAAAGCTTGTAAGGAATATTGAGAAGAAAATGCATGAAGCAGACCAGAAGCTTGTGCATTTATTTAATGAAGAAGGTATTGGAAAAGACCAAAGAGTAAAAGATAAAGAAGGAGGGAACCCGCCATCATCAATTTGGTATTTGATCACCGGAAATGCCCGAAAAGGGGTCCTTGGCGCTGTCGCTGAAGGCGTAGTATTGGCAGCAATATCTGTTGCTCTTGCGATGATGTACGGACCGGCTGTAGCGTTTGGCCTGATGTTCTTTGCCGTTCTTATATGGGCAGGTTATCATGTCTGGTTCATTAACAATTCCCCTGATCTTCACGAGTCACTTCAATATCTGCGCAGTAGAAACAAGTTTGTATTGCTTGTTCAGTTCACATTGCCTTTATTATCATATTTAGTAATTCCATTCGCGGTAAGCCTGTTCAGCCTGATTCTCGTAGCTGTAATAGCGGTGTTATGGCATGTTGTTTTAGATCAGAACAGAATGGATCAGGCTGATGGCAAGTGTATTGAATTTGAAAACACGTCAAGGATATTTGAAAACAGGCTCCTGCCTTTATTTGGTATTGTTCTTGTTTCATATATTGTTTTTGGTGTATTTGCAAGGATCAGCGAGATCAACAAAGGATTAGAAGGGCTGCTCCAGTACATCCTGGTATTTGGTTTTGCTTTAATGTCAGTATGGTTTTATAGGGTCTGGATCGTAATATGCGCTGCATACCGCTTTGCCAGGTTAAATTATCTGAGCCAGATAGATGTTTCAAGGTTTAGCGATAAGAAAATACGACTGATAAATGAAATATCTTCCTTAAGTATTGGAGGAGCTGAGCAGGTGACTCTCAGGCTGGTAAATGCAATTGATAAGAATAAGTATGATGTTATTGTCCTTACACATGAATCAGAAGAAAAGTACGAGGAGTTGATCGCTAAGGCAAGAAAGGTCGGGGTTCAGTTCATTTTCAAGGAAAAAGGGGTCAGCCTCAAACAGCTTTTATTGAAATTCAGGGTCTTAAAATTTATTGAGGAAGTAATAACGACCTTTGTGGTCGGCCTTGCTGTTTATCAGGCGATCAGGCCTGACGTAGCACATTTTCAAATGGTGTCACATGTCAGGGATTTTATTAAAAAGGCGGTTTTAAGGATATTCACCAACTGTTCTGTTGTCGTGACCACATATCATAATATCCCTCAAATATACCAGGGAACAGCCAAAGGCTTGCTTCGAAAAACAAAAGTGAAATTAGTACATGTTGTTAATTTATTGGGATTTGTCTTGTTTGATGATCTGCTAATCGCTCTGACCGAAAAGGAAAAGCAGCTGCACAATAAGTCGGGAGTACCATTGTACAAAATGGCTGTGGTACCAAATGGCATTGATGCAAAAATATTTATTGAAGCGCCGGGGGATGTTGAAACGTTGCCTTTTGGCGACGATCTAAAAGCTATCTTAAGAGATGATAAAAATATCATTATCGGTACGGTCGGAAGATTAGTCCCTCAAAAGGGATATCCTGACCTTATCAAAGCAGCGCAGATCGCTGTTGGATCAATGGATAATATATATTTTCTAATAGTTGGCGAGGGGCAGGACAGGGAAAGCCTGGAAGCACAAATAGGATCATCCGGCCTGCAAAAAAGGTTCTTTATGCCGGGAAGGGTCGAGCATGATGATATGCCGGCTTTGTATGCAGCATTTGATGTTTTTGTCATGTCCTCAATACATGAAGGGTTGCCGACTGTCGGCATAGAGGCGTTATTCGCTAAAAAGCCTTTTATTGGCACAGATATCATCGGCATTCCTGAAATTATCGGAAGGGATGAAAGGTCAGGATTATTGACTAAACCCAGGGATCCGGCTGATATGGCAGAAAAGATCATTGGCCTGACAAGGGACCCTCAGAGGATGGAACGAATGGGCGAGGAGGGGCAAAAAAGGGCGTTGGAACAATTCTGCGTGGAAAGGGCGGCTCTGGACCATCAGGCGATCTATGAAAGGATCTTATTAAAAGGGATCAATAAAGAGCAAAGTGTCCCGCCAGCTTCACTATGGTATTTGATATCCGGGAACAATAGAAAGGGAGTTCTCGGGGCTGTTGCTGAAGGTGTAGCATTGGCGGCGATATCCGTTGCGCTTGCTATGATGTACGGCCCGGCCATAGCATTTGGTCTGATGTTCTTTGCCGTTCTTGTATGGGCAGGTTATCATGTCTGGTTCATATTCAATTCTCCAAATCTTCATAAGTCGCTTCATTATCTTCGAGACAGAAGTAAGCTTGAGCTTTTTGTTCAGTCCTTATTACCATTAACATCATATCTGATTATACCTTTTGTGATCACGTTGACAGGCCTGATCACTGTGCCAGTAATAGCTGTGCTTTGGCATGTTGGCATAGATTATCGCAGGATGGTTTTAACTCATAGTTTTGATAATGAATTCGAAAATGTAGACGTCTTAAAAATTCTAACTGATACTAAGAAGCAAAATTTAATAAGTATACCGGATACATTGTATTATCCAGGCGGTGGATTTGACATGCAGGCGATCCTTCAAGAGCCGGAAGTGAGGACGGCTGTCATTGTTGATGAAATGGATGACTGGTCAATAATTCTTTGGAGGTTGTTGCAGGAGTTCAAATATCGCCATCCTGAAGTTGTAATGTGCGAAATAATTGCACCCCAGATGTCTGTATCAGCAAAGAGCCTTATCAGTTCATATATTGATATTGATAAGGTTAAACAAGAACAAAGCCGTGGCTATTTGACTTTGCAAATACAGACATCACAGGGTAAAAAAGTAGTTCATTATTACTACGGGCATAGCATGTTTAAATCAGGAATATGGCTCGCAGCCGGGATCGACAAGGGGCCTTTGCTAGTCAAGGTTAGGCAATTTCCTCTATTTGCGAGAGGGGAATGGGGCAGAGGTTATTTGGATGAACTGCTAGGCTTTATAGACAACCTGCCAGCATATAGCATGATAGAGAATGATCATTTTATTGAAGGAGACCTAAAGCATAAAGAGTGGATGGTCGGGTTTGGTTTTGATCTTGTGACGATCAGCGGCAGGGAATTTTATGTTAAGACAAGACAAAGGGATGCGAAAGCGCCGCAAGGCCCTGTTAATATGGATGGATTCACTGAAGGAAGCATGATCGGTGACTTGCGATATTTGATCCATGCCGGCAATGCAGATTCAGAAGATGTCAAGGCAGCTGGTCTTGTTAGAGGCCATTTCAGGCTGCCGCAAAATTTCAAGGAACCATTGCCGGAAGTCAAACAGAACGAGCTAAGGAGCAGAATAGAGAATATTATCAGGTTCTTCGGGGGCATTGAAAAGATAAGGGCCTTGACAAAAGAAGAGAGGGAAAGGCTTAGCGTTGAATGGGCAAGGTACTTTGGGGTCGGGCTGATAGATGTGACTGGAAATAAATATTCAAGGCAACTACTGATCGCATTAAGGAAGATAGCTGAAGAGGCTTGTAAACCTTGTGTTGTGATCAAGTCGGGCAATTTAATCGAGCTTATTGAGAAAACTTATCCGGGAATTAATTTTGATCTTGCCGAACTAAGGCAGCAGGAAATATTCATTATCATGCATAAAGGCCTGATGGATAGAAGCCGCCTGGATTATTTTATAACGACGGTCCATGAGACCTTGGAGATCATGGTCAGCCAGGCCGGGGCGACAGATGATGCGTTCTTCAGGGATTTTGGGCATCAGAATTATTTTGTTCTTGAAATAGAAATGGACATTGCCAACAGGCTTGGGATTATTGAAAGAATGCTTGAGATCCGTGAGGCACAAAATCTATCAGGAGTGGCCCCGATTTCCGCATGTAAATACAGGGCATTTTTAGAAGTGGTAAGGGAATTCGTAAGCTCCTATGAAACTCAAGTTCAGTTACAAGAGCCTAAGAGGCAACAAAGGCAAAATGCTAACAGTATTCAATGGCCGGATATTTACGACGAATATCCTTTGTACAGAAAAAAGATAGAAGCTGTCACCCCTGAACAGGCGGCATTGGGTGGATACAAAACGTTAGAAAATTGCCTTGAAGACTTGGAGCATGTTCTTGAGGTCCATCCAAATGTTAATTTGTATAAAGATCCAAAGAATAATAAATACGCTTTAAAAAAAGTAAGCCCGCGTAATTTAATTGCACATATTATTGGAGAAAGGATTTTCAGGCTTCTGGGTATCAGGACAACAGAAAGCCATGTTTACGGCAATGGCAAGGAGCGCTTTATATTAATGCCTTCGCTTGCCCGAATGAGGATATTATCTTCAGGCACATTTAAGTGGTTCTTAAGCAGGCTTTCTTCAGGGCAGTTGAGAGTGTTGAGGGGCGCACAGCTTATTGACAGGGCTCTTGATATCTGGGACAGGTCAGAAAGGCATGTTTTTGTTGATGAAAAAGCGCCGCAAGATTTTGTCCTGTTCGATTCTGATTGTGCTTGCGGTTCCTGGAAAGATGATTTTGTCGCGAGAAGGCCTTTTAACAACAAGGTCCTTGAGGGATGGAGCGGCGAAGAAAGCGCGCGCTACTACAAAGAAATAGGTTCTACTGAAGAGGACATGGCCTGGATGGCCAAGAGGTTTGTTCTTGTCTCGGATGACCAGGTGGCAGCGATAGTGGAACATGCATTTTCTGAGAATGCCGGAAGGTCATTGGACAGGGGCCATGTGCTCGACGAAATATTGAGGGCCAAGCGCTCTGCAAAGACTTTTGCCGGAAGAAAGCGCGAGCGGGGATTTGTGTTGCCGGAACTGCTGGGAGTAATTGCGGGCATTTCGGGCTTTGGGGTGATTCTTCTAGGCAGCGTGAAATGGTCAGGTGTTTTGGGATGGGTTACAGGCGTTTACAAATCCCTTGCCCTCCCAACTTTGTTGTTCACTCCGCTTTTGGCCGCACTAATATTTTTGGCTGCCGTAGTGGTACTGATCATTTTTAAATATCAGAAAATTCTCAATGCCCTTCAGTTTAGTTTTAACAGGGCAGGAACACAAAAGCCAGAGCCTGAATTTGACAGTGACAGTTTAGTTGTGCAAATGAGAGGGACGCCATCCGGAAAAATTTGGGATGTTAAAGGATGGTCACCGTTTGAAGGGAAATACCTTTACAGGGCAATTACCTGCGAGGAGTGGGCTGCTATTCAGGAAAATAAAGAATTTGTGATCGGAAAGGCAACCCTGTTCGAGAAGATAATGGGCGATAAAATATTGCTTTACGAGCAAATGCAATATCATGCCGGCGTTTTAGTAAGGGTTCAGGCAAGAAAGCTGCATTTTATTCAATCAGATTTTCACCCGACAAGGGCAAAAACTTATTTAAAGCACACTTTGGACAAAGGTTCATTTGAGGTCTCAAAAGACGGCGAAATGTGGTTTGGTATTGAAGCTTACATGGAACGGGAGATTGAGAGAAAGAGGGCGATCGCAGATCTGGAGATCGGCGAAGCCAGGCTGCTTCCTGAAAAGACCGTTCAGTGGGATGAAGTCGGGCTGATCAAGGATAAGTTAAAAGCAGCTGTTAAAGCAGAGCAGGGTACAGTTTCTTTTCTCATTCATCCCGGCGGGGATTTCCTTGGATCGGTTTTAAACGGGGTGCTGGAGCCTGTATACGAAAGAACGGATATTTACATCTCGAACCTGAGAAAATATCTTAGCGGCGCAACAGGAGTTGTTTTTGTGCTGGGTGGATTTTATGAATTGATCAAGGATGTAAGGACGCGTGTAGTTATTGTGGAAATACCGACGAAACGGAATAATGACGGAGCTCAGCCGATCCCTGCTTTAAAGACAAAGGGCTGTGATTTCAGGTGGTCTGAGTGGAATCCTGTTATTGAGTTTATGAAGGATATTGGCGTAGAGAAGCTTTCGCATTTTGGCGGGGAACTTGCGGTCGTTGACGAGTATAACCATGTTAAGAAGTCCCTGCACGATTACGGCTGTGTGGGCGGCGGGCTGGAATTCCTTTCCAGATATTTCAGCATAAATGTCTTTCCACAATTATGCTGCGGGAAAGGAAGAAATGCGCATCTTGGAGCAAAGAGAATTGATGAAGGGAATTATTGGCAAGTCAAGGCTGAAAATGATTCGAACTTAGGCCAGCCTGTAAAAAGAGTGGAAGCTCAAAAGGCAGAACGAGAACCTCGTTTCGGATCGAAGTACAATGACAAAAAAGTTATTTTTAGGGCTCTCAATATTGATACATCCAAGACCGTTGAAACAGGTAAAGCCACCGCCTATGTATCGATAGAGATACAGGGATATGACCCTCAAGTCCAGGGGAAACTTCTATTGCTGATCTATAAAGGCAAGCCTGTTTGCGTATTGAAAGAAAACAATGGAGAGCATGAAAAGAGATATCTTTTCGATGCGGGATTCTTTGAACTGGATCATAAAGTGGCCAGGGAGATCAGACGCCGATGGCTTAAGGATAATTTTGGCCCTCTTCTTGAAGGCGTTGATATGTCTGATATCAATATTAAGGGGATCTGGAGATCAAATGAAGAGAGCTTGTCGGGATCAAGCCTGAAAAAAGTCCTTTATTATTTCAGGGGCGTATTTGCCTGCGGCATCAACAGCACTATACCGATGATAAGGATCATGGAAAGGCAGTTTGAAGATAAAAATAAGTTCAGGCATGTTCTTGATATCGGGTGCGGCGCCGGCACGTTGGGCTTAATAGCTTTGGAAAAAGCCCGCATAGGTCGGATAACAGCTATTGATTCGAACGTATTTGCATTGGTAAGCACAATGCTCAACTATCAATTAGCCGGAAGAAGGAAAGCCTTAAACATAAAATATGGCTGTTTAAGGAAACAGGAAGCCTGGGATGAATTAAGGCGAACAGGGGAGTTCGATTATGTTCTCTTTAATGCAGCCTTCCCTGTTGACGAAGATGACCCGAGGGGTTCTGATGTAACCATGTATGACCAAGGCGGGATAGTGAGGAATAAATTCATTGATAATGTGCAGGAACTTCTTTCCGCAACAGGAAAAGCACAGGTGCTCTCTGACAGTGGATTCGAAAGCCAGGCAAAACAAAACGGGATGAAAGTCCATTATAAAGGAACAAATCCTGAAGGGCTGAACTTCTATATTGTAAGTAGCGAAAAATCGGACAGCGATAAGGACGATAATGACACATTAGGCGCGCAGGTCCTTGATGCCGGTTATGCTATGGGGATTATTATTACTGCGGCACTTATAGTTGTTTCATTGCTATTCTTGACGCTAAAAGCAGTTATTGCTTTTGTTGTAACAAAAGAATTCTTAATTATATTTGCAGGCGGGTTGATAATATCCTTAATTATATTTTCCGGTTTTAACAAACTGTTTGAACCGATTTATTCAGCATATCCAACAGGCTTTTATTTTAAGGATGTTAAAGAAGTTTTCAGGACGATATTTAAGGCGTATCACAAAGTATGGGAGATCATGTCATGGCCTGCCTATCTTATATGGAAATACTACACTTTCAGGGTACATGAAGGGGCCCATTATCTTGCAGCAAGAGCGCTCAAGCTGACGGTTAATGGAGTGGATTACAGCGAAGAGAACAAGGGCATCGCCCGCACATATGTCAAGCTGACAGGACTTAAGAACTGGAAAATATTGCTTATTACTTTAGCGGGGCCTCTCGCGAATCTTATCTCGGGGACAATATTCCTGTGGGCAGTTGATTTTGAAAGGCTGACAGCGATGGATTGGTATATGCTGCCTGCATATTTCGGCATATGCTTAGCGGCTCTTGAATATTCTACTTTCGTTTTGAACCTAATGCCCACTTCCAATTTGCCATTGGGAAGAGGTACAAAAGATGGCGACCTGATAATAAGAAGCCTTCAACTGCTATGGAAAGGAAAGAAAACATTTTATTCCTATAGTGAACCTGAAAAAAGAAATGCATTTCAGGCAAGAAGAATTAACAGGCCAGGATCTCATGACTTCAGGCTTCTACTTCTGATGGTCCCGATCTACGGATGGGTGCTGGGGTCAATATACAGGAAGCTGGTTCATGGCGATGAAAGAAAGATCCGCATTACAAAAAAAGAGAATTTATCGAGGGAGGTATCCTGGGCCGTAGCTGAAAAGATACGCGAGCTGCAAAAAGACCCTGAAAGGGTGGTCAGGGTTGTTTTAGCGACCGGCAATACAATGGTCGGATTTTTGGATAGCCTGTCCCGTGAAAAGGACATTGATTGGACCAGGGTCTATGCTTACCACTTGGATGAATATAAAGGCCTTGATACTGAAAACAGGTATTCATTCGCATATTATCTTAACCGTCACTTGTTCAGTAAAGTGAAAGGAATTCCAAGAGAGAATATCAGATATGTGAACGGCAAAGATCCAGATCTGAACGGTTACATTAGAGAAATAGAAGATAACGGCGGCGCTGATATCGTTATGCTCGGTATCGGTAAAAACGGGCACCTGGGCTTTAATGAGCCGGGGACAAGTTTCTGGTCAAGGATGAGGGAGATAAAGCTTACCGCAAGCACTATCAAAGCGAACAAACCTGATTATCCGGATATTGAAGCAATGCCTTATGCATATACTATGGGCTTGAGAAATATTTTTAGAGGAAAGCATTTGTTCTTTGTTGCTTCAGGTGAAGGAAAGGCTGAAATTGTCAAAAAAGCATTGGAAGGCAGGGTTACAAATAAAGTCCCCGGATCATTGATACAAATGCATCCACGGGCGGACATATTTTTAGACGAAGAAGCAGCCGATCTTTTGACAAACAAACCGCCAAAGCAAGTTTATAAAGATATTCCGGAATTAGGGAACGATGACATAGTATTTGTTAATGTTGAGGATGCCGGCCAGCGAATAAAACTAAAACAGATAGATAAAAAGCAAAGAAGGCAGGGGACATTTTACAGGTACGAGGTCTCGGTTGATGGCATCAGTTCTGCAGGCAGCAGGATCGATGTTGTCCTTGATGAAGAGTTCAAAGAGATCGTCCTGGAAGTTGTGTGGACAGAGATATTCAAAGAAGAAGGGAAGATCAGGGGGGTGGCTTTAAGCATTTTTGATCTCTTAAGAAGGGAGTCTTTAGCGAGAGGCTGGACGCTAAGAGTGGTGGATATTTGGAAGGCAAAGGTCTCATATTTTATAAAGAGATACTTCAAAGAGCACATGCTGGCTCAGGATAACAGCAGAGGATATGATAAGGATTCAATTGCCTGGAACAGCAGTTTCTTGAGATTAACGATATTATCAAAACCTAGAACAGATGAAGAGCTTGATGTCAAACAGGGTGAGGAGCCGGCGTCCCAAAAACCGCTGGCTATGGGGCCAAAGTGGGATTATGCATATTATAAAAAGATAGGGCAGGAAGAGTGGTTTGTAACAAGGCTTGTGCCTTATGAAGAGGAAAAGGAAAGAGGGATATTTAAGAGAGGCCCGCCTTTTGCATTTGTTGATCTGCATACAGAAGTCCTTGATGTTGTTACAGGCCAAAGGCGGCTGCCCACCCAAGAAGAGCAGTTAACGCTCCTGAAGTTAGCTAGGGATACTGATCTCGCATATTACAGGACAAAAACAAGATTATGGTTCCTTCCGGTATTAAGGTGCTGGTTCGCCTACCGGGCAGCTGCAAAAGTTCATGCTGTTTATAATATGGAAGTCTACAGATCACGTATCGGGGTTTATGCCATTAAAGAAAAAGGAATTCAGGCGGACGGCGGGATCATTTATGATGATCCATCGGGAACCGAGAGAGCGACCTCTGCGCAGGTATCTTTCACTTCTGTCAAGTGGGCCAAGGTCCCTGAAGTTAGATTGTCAGATGAGGTCATGGAAAGCGGCAGGACAGGATTGTTCATGACCGATAACCATATGGCAGTCGGCGCATTAAAGAATGGGGATATAGATGACATCAGAAGCCAAATAGACGGGAAGCTTGCCGGATCAGAACGCGAATTCAGGCTTTTATTAAGGGACAAATCGTGGAGCGCAAAATTTAAGGTAGTTCATTATAAGGGCCTTGTATGCATAGTGCCTTCTACCTGGAAAATAACGGAGGATGAATTCCTGGGGGCATTGTCAGAAGTAATGACCCAAGACAGGTACGATTTATGTTATAAACAAGGCAAGCCGCTTATTTTCTTTCCTGTAAAACATATAGTTGATCATGCCGAGAATGATGTCCTTCAGAATTTTATGATAGCAAGTAATCTCCGCGAGAGAATAATATTCGTTAACGTTTCCTTTACCATAATAAATGAAAGCCTGGCGGAAGACCAAAGAGTGATGCATGAGAATGCAGGGCCGGTATTCTTAAGGATATTATTGGAGTCGGTATTTATTGCATACAGGAATCGGGCCGGTGTCAGTTTTAAAGAAGAGCTCAGAAAGATATTTAAAGCAATGAAGAAAAAGGAACCTGAGCTATGGCAAAGATTAGTAAAGCTAAAAGAGATATTATTTGAACAGGATATTATCGGCAGGGAGATCCTAAGCGCGGTCAGAGGTGGTAAAGAAGTAAATGGCGAAAATGTTCCCCAGGTGCGTGGAATACGATATTCCGGCACGACATGCAGGCTAAAATCGTTAAAAAGGGTCTGGGCGGTGAGACGGACAATAGGGGCTGAGCTTAATGACAGGAGCCAGGTATTGGAAATAGGGGCAGGGGCGGGAACTTTGACCAGGGCTTTAGCAGAAGTTGCAGGGCAAAGGGGAGCAGATAAAGTAAGTTTTGTAGCCACTGATATAAATGAGGATGCGGTTAATGATGCAAAAAGGAATTTGGCAGGATATCAGAATGTTGAAGTCCGTGCTGCGGGTGACATGGATGAACCAATTTCAGGTGAGGAACGCTTTACTCATATTATCTGGAATCCGCCGTGGTTCGTTGATAACAAGAATACCGCGTGCCGGGCAAAGCCTAATTGGTATGATCCCGGATTTAAGGATATTCAAAGGTTCCTGACAATAATGCCCGGGTATCTTGCTGACGGCGGAAGTATTTTTGTCATTTATCCGCAGGAAAATTCTGAGATACTCAGGGCCTTAGCTGAACAATGCAAACTTACAGTAGAGGAAATAGACCTATATGGCTCCAGAGAGCACGTTGAGATAATATTCAGATTAAAGCCTGAACAAGGCAATATATTATCTGCAGATGAGGAAAGAACTGAAGAAGTACGTTCAGGATCAATATCGGAAGATATAGATATGTCCTCAGCTATGCAGGACCGCTGGAAGAAAGAATATGAATATTATAAAAGTATTGGTAAAGAAGAATGGTTCTTAACAAAATATGTCCCCCGCAAAGAAGAATGGTCAAGGGGTATATTTAAGAGAAGGCCGCCGGAACTATTTATGTTTGAACATAAGGAGATCTTGGACCATAGAACAGGTAAGTGGCGCAAGCCAACTTTGCAGGAAAAGCGCTGGCTATTTTATCTGGCCCTCAGAGCAGATAAGGCATATTATGCGACAAAGGGCCGTTTTTGGTATCTTCCATTGATCCGCAAATGGCTGGCTTACCGTGCAGCGACAAGGATACATTCACAGCACAACAAACGAGTATTTGATAAAAAGAAGGGTGTTTATGCGATGTCAGAAGAAGCAGGAACGGCAGAATTACCTTTCGGTGCTGTTTTGAGCAGGTGGATGAAGGAAAACGGTAAAATTAATTACACTGCAGGAGAATATTTTGGCTATGTTAATGCAAGGATATCCATTGAAGGAGACGATCTATATGTTGAGTTTGATAGTGAAAAAGGAAGCAAGGCTTATAAGGAAATGTTAGAGCTGGATAGCAAAGCTTCGGATAGAGAACTATCGGTTATCAAATACCGTGAGAGGATCTTGATAGGTAAAATGCTTCTTAGGTCTTGTGACATTGATGGAGTTCGTGTCTTGATCATCAGGGAGATACAGGCTGGCAAAGGACTGATAAAGCTTCAAAAACAGCAGGGCAACAGAAGCAGTAGGGAAAAATTGAGCCGATTTGTTGTTGAGCTGCTTAAATGTCTTATGGCCGCATCAAGAGAGTTGGATTTTGTATTGATGACGGCAATTGAAATACATACATTACATTCCGAAGGGGGGCTTCTTTATGTGAACGCGCAGTATCCCCTGTTTTACAATAGGTATTATGTCGTGCCTTTTAAAAAGATAAATGCGGCAAAAGGCAAAGATGTGTGGAGAAAAGTTGACCTGACCGTTGAGCAAAAAGGCTTGTTCCTTAGCGACATATTTATGTTGTACGAAGAGGAGAATGAATCCCTGATCCAGGCATTTAAAGATAAATTGAAGAGATTTCAGTATGGAATGCGAGGGACGATAAATAAGTATGGCGACAGGTTGATCCCTTATGATGGCAACGGCAGAACATTGACGTCGGAGAATAACAGAACAGTACTTGCTTCAGAGAATAGCGTTAATGTAAGGCCTAATGCCCTGAAAAAAAGTGAAGAGAGAGGAACAAAGCAAAAAAGCGAAGGGATCGGCGAAGTATTTTCAGGAAAGATATATCTAGCAGTGCTGGGTATTTTATTTGGGCTATTAGGATTTGTAAGTTTATTTATGCATGCACCACCGGAAGGAATACTCGCCAGGCTTACCCCTTCGAGCATATTTTTATTAACACTTACCTTGGCAGCAGTTCTTGCCACACCTTATTTTATAAATATTGTTGGAGCACTAAACATTAAAAATGTCTCACACATTTTCAATATGCCTGATAGTGAAAGAGTAAAAGCGCTTGAAAAATTATGTGACGCGACATTAGAAAAAGCGGTTAATGCGCCGGAAAGGAAAGGGGAAACAAGGCTTTATTATATCCAGGACATAGATGGCGGAGGAAAGTTCCAAAGGGCAAGCCTTCAGGCTGTGGACGTAATGTTCAGGAAAATGCGCTTTGCGAAAGGCAAAAGATTTCTTGATGTGGGCTCAGGCGACGGAAGGGTTGTTTTTCTGGCGGCAATGCATGGCTTGGATGCGACAGGTGTTGAAAGAGATAAGAGGCAGAAAGCTTTAATAGAGAAAAATGAACGAGAAGGTGTTGATAATAACTTGTTCGAAAGAGGCACAACACACTGGCTCTGGGAAGATGTGATGGATATCGATCTATCACAATATGATGTGATATTCTTGCACGATGGGGGTTTAAATAAGGATAAAGAAAAGCTTGAAGAGAAGATCATAAAAGAAGGCAAAGGATCCGTTCTATTTGTTGTCATGGGTGAACGCTGGCCTTATTTGAACCGTTTAAAGCCGTTAAGGAGAGCTCTTAATTTATGGAGCAGGATGTATTTGCGAGGGTTCGTTGTATTTGCGAAACGCAAAACAGCACAAAAGACTAGAATAGAACTTGCCCAAGAAGAAGATGCTAGAGAAGTGAATAAAGCTGCCAAAGGTATTTATGCTATGGCAGAGAATATCACTATTGAGAGAGTGTCTGGTTGGCCTCTACAACAAGGGGTAATTATATTTGATAAAGGGCTAATTGCATTGACGGGTAAAGATTCGGTCATTGTTTATATGAATGTCTTTCCATATGTGTATAAAGAACTACCTGCGCAAATATTGAAAGATGGGTATGAACAATCCCTTGAATTCGCCAATTTTGTTAAAGAAGAGATCAGCAGGGCTGTCAAGGAACAGGATAACATTGCCCGCATACTTGCGATCGGGCCCGGATCAGGATTAGATGTTATTACTGTGATTTATCAGCTGAGTGTTATTAAAAAGGTCCGTCAGCTCCATATTGATGCAGTTGAACTTAGTGTAACAGCTGTAGAAAATACGAAGACAAATATTGTTGAACAGTTAAAACATCTAAATTTGATCAGCGATGAACAGTTTGACGAGCAGGGTAAAATTACTTTTGATGGTGGCGTCGTAAGTGTTCGCTGCGTAAAAAGATTTCATGAGCTTGATAATCTTCCGTCTAGATATTATGATGCTGCAATATTTAATACCCCGGTAGTTATTAGGTTGAGTTGGCTTATATGGTTTTTAAAGAATTATAAATCCTATGCTATAGGATGGGGAAATTTAAAAGAATTATTTAGGAACCTTACCAGGGTTATGGTGAAAAATGGCGTTGTTCTGATGAGAAATGACCCGGTGATCATGGGGGCACATTATTTTAATCGAATGGGCTTTGCTATAGTCAAAAGGGCAAAAAAAGAAGATTCTGAATATGTCGTCAGATGCTTAAAAAGTGTTAAGCGATTAAGATATATTGGGATCTGGGGCCGCCGCATGTTCCGAAAAGGTTCTTTGGGAATGATGCCGCAGATGAAAGAACTGTTTGAATATTACAAAAGCAAAGGCAAGGAAGAGTGGTTTGTAACCAAATATGTGCCGTGCAAAGAGGATCGGTCAAGGGGTATATTCAAGAGGGGGCCGCCGCAGGAATTTGCTGATGGGCATACTGAACTTTATGATGCAGGATCAGGGATCTGGAGAGAGCCTACCGCAGAAGAAAAAGAAACGCTACTAAACCTCGCCCGCCGATGTGATAAAGCATATTCATATACGAAGAATAGGTTTTGGTATCTGCCGATCATCCGTTATTTTATCGCTTACCGGGCGGCGGTTAAAGTTCATGCCGCGCACAATAAAAAGGGTTTTGATTCTAAAAAGGGCATTTATGGGATCGCAGGCAAATTGCCGGAACAAAGAAAATATAATGTGCTCATTTTGTGCCGGGGTAACCAAGAGCGCTCTCCGATGGCACAGAAGCTAGTTGAAATGAATATCCCTGCCGACCTAAAGGGAAGATTAATTATTGGATCTGCAGGAATAAACGGGCCGGTTGATGATCTTGGGCTTGAGATGCATTTAAGAAGGCATCCGCTGCTTCGAAGGCATTATTCTGTAAAAGTTACAGAACAGCAATTGAGACAAGCAGATATTATTTTTGTTATGACGGTATCCCAAGTTAAGTCTTTATTGAACATTGACCCAAGCCTTGAAAAAAAGATATTGCTTCTTTTAGAAGGACGTAACCTGGAGGTCAGTTATAAGGACGATTATCCTGAATACGGGCCGACTTATAAGGGCCTGGAGCAGACTATAAGAAACGGCTTGGAAGGCATTTTTGATCGGATTCGTGCAAGAATAAAATTGATCAATAAAAGTGGAAAAAGAAATCCAGCAATGAAGACTGAGTTCAAATATTTGCATAAATATTATCAGGGTCGTGGAAAAGAGGAGTGGTTCGTCACTAAATATGTTCCGCGCAAAGAAGAGTGGTCCAGGGGTATCTTTACACGCTGGCCGCCTCAAGGGTTTGTTGATGCGCACCCTGAAGTGTACGATGTGAGGTTGGGTGATTGGAGAAAGATCTCTGAAGAAGAAAAAGAAAAATTACTGAGAATTGCACGGGAATGTGACCAGGCCTATTACCGCACAAAGAAAAAATTCTGGTTCCTGCCGATTATCCGAAATTTTATTGCCTACAGGTCAGCTGTCAAAGTCCACTCGGAGCATAATAGAACAGTTTTTAATTACGGACGCGGTATTTATGCAATTACATCATCGAATGGAAAGAATGGGAAAAATGGTAAAGGCTTAAGTCCGAGCGAGCTTAAGAAAAGGGATGTCGCTTTTAGAAAGCTTATGCAGGAGATCAAAAAGGAACGTTTCATGGTATGGAAAAAGGTTATGAACTTAGAGCCTGCTATATCGGTTTTAGGGAGCGCAAGAATAGCAGTGAACCATTTTGTTTATGCCCAGGGCCAAAGAATAGGAGAGGCTTGTGCGGCAAGGGGCATACCAGTAAGGACCGGAGGAGGGCCATCGATGATGGAAGCTCCGTTTGTTGGATCAATAGCAGTGAGGCGAACAAAGGGATGGGGCTTGAGGCGTAAGATATTTAATCAGGCGATCAATATAATTTTTACGGATAAGGAGGATCCTAATCCTTATGGGGAGATAAGCTTGGATTTCAACCGGTTTATTACACGCAAATATGGATTAACCGAGAATATTCTAGGAGGCATATTTGTATCAGGCGGGTATGGTACGCTTGATGAGTTTTTTGAGTTTTGGCGAAGAGGCAAGCCGGTTGTTCTCTTCGGTTCCGGATTTTATACGCCTATAGTTGAAGAATTCTTTAGATTCTTAGAGGCTAACAATAATACCGGGGAGATCTCCTATCGTAATAAGTTTTATATTACTGATGACCCTCAGGCTGCAGTAGATCATATTATTATGAGAGCCCAGGAGGATCCGATGCAAGTGGTATCAAAGAAAAAGCAAAAAGAGATAATCAGGGGATTTCAAAGCGGTCTATATGCTTTAAAGTACAGGCCTCGTAGCGTTGTTTTTCAGGGGAGGCCGAAAAGCAATTTAACGATAGAATTTGCTAAACAATTAACACGCAGGATAGCGGAAGAATCGAGCAAGACAAAGCAGGGTATTGGTATTCGGGCAGGGACTTTAGGGCCGCTTTATAACTGCCTTTCTGATGAAGCGAGGCTGCTTGAATTACATAGAGAGTTTGAGGCTGTTGTATTTTCTACTAACGGGGATAAGAGGCTGAAAGAAGATTCTTTGATCTTCGGGCGTAATATTATTAGCCTACAGGATGAATCCAACCAGCAGTTACTTTCTACATATAACGCCCACGCTTTTGTTTTCTTCCCCGGAGCCGTTGGAACGATGAACAGGCTATTTGATATTTTATGCGTGATGCAGACAAACAAGATCAGCAGAAGGCCGATAATCGTCGTTGATGATAACGGCAGCTGGAAGACATTTTTCATGAAGCTGCGCGATAAAATGTACAATGAATGGAGGCAGGCAGGGCTGGATTTTGCCTTGATATCAAAAGAGGACATTGATTTTCTGCAGTTCATAGATGTAAGGAACCCGGATGCGCTTGAAGCAGCTATGCGTTCAATAAACAGGCAAGTAGTGTTAGACAATGGGGACATCGGGCCTTAATAATAGTGACAAAGGCTGCTTAATCAGCGAATAGTAATATCTGCTGATATTGTCTATTGTTTTAGCATTTCGAAAAACGAAAAGAATATTACGAAAGTCTTGACAAAAAAATACGGTTATGATATATTCATTTTGGATAGAGGATAAGCCTTATGGTGGCAAAGAAGACAAAGATCACAGATGATTTTGAAGAAGTCCAGATAGGGCCTGATGAGCCGGTTTATACGACAGGTGTTGTATGCAGGGTCTTAAAAATACCAGTTTGGGTGTTGAAGCAGCTTGATGCAGAGGAAATTGTCTCGCCTCCAAGAAGATCAGAGAATGCATCAAGATTATATTCTAAAAGAGAGTTGCAAAAAGTTAAGCATTGCTGGTTTTATATTAAAGAGCATAAAGTGAATATTTCCGGGCTAAGAATCATTCTGACAATGGAAAAAAGCAAATACTAAGGGCAGAAATTTTTTTAAACTTAAATTGGCACTCGGTCAGAGAGAGTGCCAACAACAAAAGAAGAAGGGAGGTGCTGGTATGCAAATTATTGGAGCAATACAAGAGCAAGAAGCAAGAAGAAGCTTAGGTCGTATTAGCATCTTGGGATAAAAAATTATTTAACAAAATAAAACAATTCAAATATGGGAGGAAATACAATGTCACTTATACCTTATAGGAAACAAAGTACTTGGCTTGATTCGTTTGCTGAAATGGAAAATATCCAAAAACAAATGAATCAGCTGTTTGATTTCTCTTTATCAAGAAATCTCTTTGGGGATAATACTCTTTTAGGTGGGGAATGGGCACCGGCAGTTGATATTTATGATTCTAAAGATAATATCCTCATTAAAGCTGATCTGCCGGGCTTGACCAAAGATGAAGTGGAAGTAACTATTCAAAATAACAACTTGATCCTTAAAGGAGAAAAAAAGAAGGAGAAAGAGATAAAAGAGGAAAATTATTACAGGGCTGAAAGGTTCTATGGCAGTTTCTATAGGACGATTCCTTTATCAACCGCGGTTGAGACCGATAAAGTTGATGCATCTTACAAAGATGGGGTTTTGACACTGAAAATACCAAAGAAGGAAGAGGCAAAACCAAAACAGATCACTATTGATGTTAAATAGCTCAGGGAAGGGAGCATTCCCTGAGTTATTTTCTAAAAGGAGGAGAAATAAAATGTTAGACAACCTTATTAAAAATAAAAAAGATGAAATAGTAACGGTGCCACCAAGTATCAATATTTATTCCGAGAACGAAAATATCGTTCTTGCAGTTGAAATTCCGGGAGTGGATAAAGATACTTTAGATGTGCATATTGATGGGGATAACCTGCATATTGGAGCAAGAAAGAAAAGAGATGAGATTGGTAAGGAGTATTGTGAAAGACATAAGGAGCGAAAATTCGTTGAGTATAAAAGAGAATTTGAGCTTAATCCTGAGATAGACAGAGAAACAATAAAAGCCAACTACGAGCATGGGATCCTTAAAGTCACATTGCAAAAGAAAGAAGCTGCACTGCCTAAAAAAATAGCGATCAAGTACGATTAATAATAGCGACAGAGGCTCTCTAAAATAATAGTCCTTGTAACTATTATTAAGGAAAGGGGGGTATTGTGAAAAATAAGTTAATTGTTTTATTAGCATGTTTAATGGCAGTTAGCGGGATATCTTTTTTTAGCATTACATCCTTTGCTCAAGAAGATATTGCCCAGTTAAAACAACAGATAGAAGTTTTACAGAAAAGAGTGGATGAGCTGGAGTCTAAAGAACAACAAGAGCCAGTCCATGTTGACCCTTTTTTAAAAAGAGGTCAGGGCGCCTGGGACCCGTTCTATGAAATTGAGCGCATGCAGGAAGAAATGAACCGTATGTTCCAGAATTCCTATAATCGTGGTGGCGGTTTAGGACGCGGTATGTTCAGCAATGATATGAGCTATGATCATGACTTCGATATTAAAGAGAATGCCGATGGATACGAGATCAGATTTGACATGAAGGGGCTTGACAAAGAAAAGGTCGACATACAGATAAATGAGCACTCGATCACTGTTAAAGGAGAAAGCTCCCGACAGGAAACAGAGGAAAGCGAGAACAAATATTTCAGCACGCAATCATTCGGATCGTTCATGAAAACAATACCCTTGCCTGTCGATGCCGATACGACAAAGTTAAAAACAGAAAAGGAGGGTGAAAGCCTTGTCATTAAATTACCGAAAAAGGCTTCTTAAACTTTTTTTAATATTAATGTTCTTTACATATACGTGCTCGTTAAAGGCCGAAGCAAAATTGCAGCCCGAAGAAGAGTCGACTATTGAGGTTTTCAATAAAGCCTCTTCATCCGTAGCTTTTATAAAGAACGCATCCTTGCAATGGGATTGGTTCTCTACCGACGTTTACGAGATACCGCAAGGGGCCGGTTCAGGGTTCATCTGGGATGAGGACGGCCATATTGTCACCAACTTTCATGTTATTTATCAGGCAGATAAAATAGAAGTGATGTTATCCGACCAGAAATCCTATCCAGCGAAGGTAGTAGGCGTTGCACCTAATAATGACCTTGCAGTGCTAAAGGTTGAGGCGCCTAAAGAGCTGCTAAAGCCGATAATGATAGGAAGTTCAAAAGAACTGAAAGTGGGCCAAAAGGCATTATCGATCGGCAATCCTTTTGGGCTTGATTATTCTCTGACGACGGGTGTTGTAAGCGCATTGGGAAGGTCAATGCGCTCTATAAGCGGAAGAAAGATACACGATGTTATTCAGACGGATGCGGCCATTAATCCGGGAAATTCCGGAGGCCCTCTTTTGGATTCCGGAGGTTATCTTATAGGGGTTTCAACAATGATATATAGCCCTTCAGGGGTTTCAGCGGGGATAGGTTTTGCAATCCCTGTTGATATTGTAAAAAGGATTGTCCCTCAGCTGATCCAATATGGAAAAGTGAAAAGGGTAGGAATGGGAGTTGTTCTTGTCCCGGACAGATATAGAAGAAGGATTGGTTATAAAGGGGCTATGCTTCTTGAAGTCCAGGAAGGAGGGCCTGCCGATCAGGCCGGGCTTAGGTCAATGAGGAGAACAAGGGCCGGGAATATTATTTTAGGGGATATTATCATTGCCGCCGATGAACAAGATATAGAAAGCAATGAAGATCTAATAGATTATTTAGACAGTAAAAAGAATATTGGGGATAAAATGGACCTTCGCTTTATTAGGGATGATAAAGAATACGGTACTACCGCTGTTTTGCAGGATATCGGTATGTAAGACAAGAAGGGTAACTATTATTATGAATTCGCCACCCGGGTGGCGAATTACGTCCTCAGGAATTGTTTGCTTAAGAATTCTTCGGAAAGCTCGATCACGGTCGGGCGGCCGTGCGGGCATGTGAAAGGGTCTAGGCAGTTCAGGAGGCTGTTTCTTAAGAAATCTATCTCCTGCCCTGCAAGTTTGGCTCCTGTCATTACAGAGGCCCGGCATGCACGCCTGGCCATTTCTTCATGATCAAATTTATCCAGCTCACCGCCTGCAAGGATATCCTGAGCGCATCTTTCAGGATTTCTTAATAAAGCAGGATAAGTGTGAATAGCGATCGTTTCATTGTCGATCTTCGTGCTGGAGAAGCCCATCATCTCAAGTTTTTCACTTGAGCCTTCCCAGGCATTGACCTCCTGCGGTGTCAGGCTGATCATAAAAGGCGTTAACAGGTGCTGTACGGCAACAGTGCCTTTTTGCATTTGTGTTATTAATGCCTCGAAGGTGATCCTTTCGGCTGCAGCGTGCTGGTCTATCATGAGGATAGAATCATTTGTCTCAAAAAGAAGGAACTTATTAATAAACGTGCCCATATAATTTGCATTCTGCAGCCTGTTATGCAAAGTGTTTATTTTTTGTTCAAATAACTCTTTGGAAACATTTGAGAAGAATTCATTTTGTTCATTCACTGGGGAATTCGCCGGTGCAGATCTTTTTTCTGCCTGCAGGAGATCAGAGCTATTATCAATTTTTGGCGAAAAATAAAGCGGCTTGGTCCCAGTATTGTATGTCGCCTGTTGTATCTGGTCTGTAGTTTGTGGCCCGTAGTCTTTAGTCTGTTTTATTCCGCCTTTTGTCATCAATGCATTCTCAAAAGCACTGCGAAGAGCTGAACAGATCTCCTGCTCATCTTTGATCTTGACTTCACGTTTTGAAGGATGGATGTTAACATCGATCTCAGAAGGGGGTATTTCAAGAAAAACAGCGAACATCCCGAAACAGTTAGGAGGCAAGACAAGGCGCAGGACATTGTTAAGGTGAAAGCTAATTTGTTTGCTTGCGACCGGCCGTCCATTTACGAAAATATATTGAAGGTCTCTTCTGGTCCTTGAGATGTTGATATCCCCGAATATCATTTTCGCGCTTATGTTCTTATCGGAAAGAATACATTCTGACTCTATCAAATGGGCTTTGTTCAGGTTCAAGATATCCGCGATCCTTGTTTTTGTATCAGCACAGGGGGCAAGGTCGATCAATGTTTTGCCCTGGTGAGTTAAGAGAAAGCGTTTCTCGTTGCTCAAGATTGTGTAAGGGATAAAAAGGTCAAGTATCTTGTTTATTTCGGTCGTGTTGGATTTCAGGAATTTCTTGCGAGCTGGCGTGTTAAAGAAAAGCTCCCTGATCTCGATCTCTGTTCCTGTCTGATTAAAGCTGCAGGGGCGGGATTTCAAATGCTTTGAGCCCTGGACATGAATTTCCCATCCCGCGTGCGCGTTTGCCGGTGCAATGTCATCTGAAGAGTTCGTCCTTAGCAAGACATCGGAGACAGCGGCAATGCTGTAAAGAGCCTCGCCTCTAAAACCAAGAGTGTTAATAGCGAACAGGTCGCTTGCTTGGCTGATCTTGCTTGTTGCATGCCTTAAAAATATCTTTTGAAGGTCGTCTTTTTCAATACCGCAGCCATTGTCTTTAATATGTATCAGGGCTTTTCCTGCGTCTTTAAGATGCAGTTCTATCTGAGTTGCGCCTGCATCAAGAGAGTTTTCAAGAAGCTCTTTGATTACCGAGGCAGGCCTTTCAATGACCTCGCCTGCTGCGATCTTGCTAACTAGTTCTGGGGGAAGAATATTTACTTTAGGCATAGTTTTACGACACTTTTTCTTTTAATTTGTGAATTTCATTTAACGCTTCAACAGGTGTTAAGTTGTTAATGTCAAGAGCCCTGATAGCATCTGCAACCTCTTCAGCTATCGGGTCGTATGCTGGCGCAGAAGAAAAGAAATCAATTTGATTTCCCGAGCCCTCTTTTGGTCTATGGTCTGAAGATAATGTTGATCTCAGGTCGGCTTTTAGCTCAAGCTGCGTCAGTATACGTTTGGCGCGCTTTATCACCTTTTCCGGTATGCCTGCCAGCTTGGCAACATAAATACCATAAGAGTCGTCAGTTGAACCTGGGATTATTCTGTGCAGGAAGATCACTTCGTCTTCCCACTCTTTAACCGCAACATTGTAATTCTTGATACCCTGGCGTTCATCAGCCAAGGCAGTCAGCTCATGAAAATGTGTTGCAAATAGTGTCCTTGCTTTTGTGCTGGCGAGATGTTCAGCCAGCGCCCAGGCAAGACTGAGCCCGTCGTATGTGCTGGTGCCGCGGCCGATCTCATCGAGAATTATCAGGCTTCTGTCAGTTAAATTGTTCAAAATGTCAGCAGTTTCATTCATCTCGACCATAAAAGTGCTTTGTCCTTTTGAGATGTCATCGTGAGCGCCTATCCTTGTAAATATTTTATCAACAAGTCCGATAGTTGCTTTCCGGGCGGGTATAAAACTTCCTGCCTGCGCCATTATCACAAGTATTGCTGTTTGGCGGATGTAGGTCGATTTTCCTGCCATATTGGGGCCTGTCAAAATTATCAAATGATTATCCTCGCAATCAAGCAAGGTGTCGTTTGCAATAAAAGTCTCTGTGGATGTTTTTTCAACGACAGGGTGGCGGCCTTCCTGGATAAAAAGCTTTGTGTCCTCAGAGATAATCGGGGCAATATAATTTGGTGATTGTGCCAGAACGCTCAATGAATAGATACAGTCAAGTATTGCGATAGTTTCGCAGAATTCGTGTAATTTAAGCGAGTTGTTCAATATTTCCTGATGGATCTCTTTCAGGAGCTTATTCTCGATACTTAATATCTTGTCCTGCGCTGTCAGTATTTTCTCCTCGTATTCCTTCAGTTCGGGAGTAATGAACCTCTCGGCATTGACCAGAGTTTGTTTACGAATAAAGTCTTGAGGCACGAGGTGCATATTTGTCTTGGTGACTTCCAGGTAATATCCGAACACTTTGTTAAAGCCTATCTTTAGAGAGTTGATCTTGGTCCTCTCGATCTCTCTTTTCTGAAGCTCGGCTAGCCATTTGCGCCCGTTGTTCTGAATATCCCTAAGCGAGTCAAGCTCTTGGTCGTAGCCTTCTTTGATTATCTTACCTTCGGGGTTGGAAAGAGGGACGCTTTCATTTATAGTTTTGCATAAGTATTCTCTAAGGTCGGGAAGATCTTGAACGTGGAACAAGGCATTTGTACTGGCAAAGTGTTCAATTGACCTTTTGATATCAGGCAGCAGATCCAAAGTATTCCTGATGCTCAGGAAATCCTTTGCGTGGATATATCCGCAACTAAGCCGTGAAATATTCTTTTCAATATCTGTGATCTTATTTAGGGAAGCCTTCAAAGATCTTGTTTTTTCAGGATTATCCAATAAAAGCCTTATTGCCTTCTGGCGCTCAGTAATAGATTGAATATTTTTCAATGGGTGGTGTAGCCATGAGCTGAATTTTCTTTTTCCTAACGGAGTAAGCGTGTGATCAATGGTTTTAATTAATGTAGAAAGTTCAAGCCCGTTCAATGCTGCCGGTGAAATAAAAACAAAATCGCTGTCATGATAGAGGGATACTTTATCGATATGCTTTAAAGGCTGTTTGTTCATCTGCTTTAGATAATCAAGAAGCGCCCCGGTACTTGAAGCCGCAGAAGGGAGATCTTCGATCCCGAACCCGCAAAGATTCTTTATATTAAAATGCTTGCAGAGGCAGTCGCGTGCGATCTCGTAAGAAAAAGAAAAGTCCTGAAAAGGGCTTAGTGTTATGCTTTTTGCCTTTAAGGCAGGGTTATCAAAAAGTTCTTTGATATTTATTTTTTGGCTTTCCGGAAAAATGCATTCCTGGACAGGGAGCTTTGCTATCAGTTCGAGCAAGGCATTATTTTCTTTAGGATATTGGTTTGTCTGGATCTCTCCGGTTGTGGGGTCACAGAAAGCAACGCCGATTGTTTTTCCGTTTGGGCTAAGGCAAAGAAGGTATCTGGAATCAGTTGAGTGTTCATCTAAATAAGTGCCTGAAGTAATGATCCTGGTTATATCGCGCTTAACAATCCCTTTTGCAAGGGAAGGGTCTTCCATTTGCTCGCAAATAGCGACTTTATGTCCAGCCTTTACTAATCGGGCAATGTAATTTTCTGCAGCATGGTGAGGAAATCCGCACATAGGTATCTTGCTTCCTACACCTTTGCCTCTTGAAGTCAAAACGATGTCAAGTTTCTTCGAAACGGTCTTTGCGTCTTCAAAGAACATTTCATAAAAATCCCCCAAGCGAAAAAGCAGGATACTATCCTGATTTTTAGCTTTAATAGCATTGTATTGTTTAAGCATTGGGGTAGTTGTTTCCATTGGGACAATAGAATACCATAATGAAAAAAATGGGTCAAATGGAAAAATGGGTCAATATAGGGGTCAGAATAGGGGTCAGCGCCCTACATAGGGCGCTGACCCCTATTCTGCGAGTCCTCTGCACTTGTCACTATCATAAACGGGTGGTATACTTTCCTGGTGTGCAAGATAAATATAGAGATAGTTATCTTTATATTTGGCGAGCCATTAAGGCTCGTAAAAAACAGGAGAGGAAAGAATGAAAAGAAAAAATTCAGTTTACATTTGTGTTTTATTGTCTCTTTTTCTTTGTTTGTGTATGGCAAAGATGTCTTTTGCAAGAGACACTCGTGAGCCAGATGATTTTTTAGTTGAAACAGGAGAACATTATCTAAGGCAGGGAGATGCGGAAACCGCAATACATGAATTCTCCAAGGCTTTGATGATAAACCCTGATAATGAAAAAGCCAGGGAGTATCTTAAGATGTCTGGCATGAAGAACGGCTTATATTCCGGAGTGGTTGGCTACGAATCTCATTTTGGCGAATTGAATCGTCATATTGAGGATTACAAGCAGCAGGTCCTGAATTTACAGACAGAGAAGTTCAAGTTAAGAGGAAAGTTTGTAGATTTGATGAATGAAAAGAAACGTCTTTATGAATCAAATCTAGCCAAGTCCAGCCGCATTGTTGATTTAGAGCAAAAGCTGGATAATATTAAAGAACAACTTTATCAGAGGGATGCGGTAATAAGAAGGCAAGAATGGAAAGATAAAGTTGAAATGAATGAGGTTGAGGCTTTAATTTCGCAGAGAAACAGGTTCTTAAAAGAAGAAGTGATAAGGCAGAAGAGTGAAATGGATGCCTTAAAAAGCATTTTGGATGAAAAAGATGAGAATCTGGAAGACATTAAACAAAGATTTGCCGAAGTTATAAGCTCTTCAAGGGAGCATCAGGTTGTGCTTGGAACATTCGATCAGTTTAAAGACCAAGCTTATAAAGTTAATGGCAGGCAAGACAGAATGATCCATGTTATGGAAGATGTTATGCAGTACAGTGACGGTCATTTGGTTGAGGCAAAAGATAGCCTTGTGAAAAAAGAACTTGACCTTGTTCAAAACCAAGAGGCAAGGCTGGCAAGGTTGGATGATGCTGTTTATTTAGTAGAGACAGTTGTCAAGCAGCAGGAAGAAATAGATACAAGAGATACTTTTGTGAAGAACCAGAAAGATAGTGTGCTTAAATTAGCTGACAGGGTGCACAATAAAGATGAAATGATCGATGTCCAGAATCAGCATATCCTGGAGATCGAACAAGAACTTCAAAAAGCAAAGAAACAGATCTCTGAGTTGGAGAAAGAAAAAATGGAGATCTTAAAGGAAAAAGGACTTACAAAAGAAAATTAATTATTTTGTTTTTGCTAGAGAGTTTATTTGTTTTATGTAGTATTATTAATACAGGAATAAAACAATAAATGAGGGCATTTTATGTCTATTGGCAAAAATAAAAAAATCCCGCTAAAGCTGCGTTGTTCATTACTGCTGTATAAACAATGTCGTGGGTTTACTCTTGCAGAATTAACTGTTGTCGTTATTATAATTGGGATTTTGGCGGCAGTATCCTTACCGCGATTAAGCGCTTTTTCCCGGAAGGTCAAGAATCAGGAAGCAGAAATGGTTTTGTTGCATATCTATGATGCTCAAATAGACTACAATAGAGAAGTCGGGAATTATGCGAATAATGTCGGGAGCCTTGCTGAGGTATCTGTCCCTGCGCTTAAGGGTTTTAAAAGCCTGACCATTTCAGATAGCAGCACAATTGCCTGTGCTTCAGGGACCGGCACAGCAGAACTTTATTTGGCCAGTTTAACAGCGAACGATGATTCCTATATTATCTATGTTCTAGAAGATAATGCAAGAATGGTGTGTACTCCATGCGATAGTGTTATCTGCACGAGCGGCGGTTATCAAACTTGGTAGTAAAAATCATTTCATAAAATTAATGAGTTCAATTATAAAGAAATTGATCTTGAGCCCTTTCGCCTATTTGGTATTGATAGTCGCAGGGCTTTTGCTTTATTACAGGACATTGTCTTTTGAACTGGTCTTTTTGGATGATAACGTTTGGATCTTGGATTATCAATGGTTCTTTAAAGATCCAGCGAATGCCCTAAAGGCCTTTATCTCCCCGGATTTTGTATCGCAAATATTTTACCGTCCGCTTTTGAACCTCACATTTTTCTTTGATGCAAAAATTGCACAAGGGTCGCTTCTTCCTTATAGAATATCGAATATTATTCTGCATGTGACTAACGCCTGTCTTGTTATGCATTTGCTATGTAAATTAAAATACAGCCGGCAAAAGGCTTTTTGTTTTTCTTTGTTATTCGCGGTTCATCCTGTCCTAACTCAGGCTGTTGCCTGGATTCCCGGAAGGACAGATACATTGCTCGCTGTTTTTGTGCTGCTTTCGTTTATCAACATGGTCAGTTATATTGGCAATAAAAACCCGGTTTATTTATTTCTGCATTGGCTATTTTTTATCTTTGCGCTTTTAACCAAGGAGGCTGCGGTCAGTTTTGCGCTATGCTGTTTTTTATATCTATGCCTGATCTCGTCTAAAGAGCAAAGATCGGGGAACATTAAGAGCCTGCTTCCTTTTTGGGTCGCGGCATTAGGAGCATGGGTTCTTATCCGTTCAATTGTCATTGCCAAGAACGACGTGCCTGACCTGGCAATTATCATTCACTCAGTGTTTGGGAATGTGCCTTCTTTAATTACTTATTTGGGAAAAACGATATTGCCGGTTAATTTATCCGTTCTTCCGATAGCAGAAGATACAAAGCTTATTTATGGGTTAGTGGCGGCGTTTATCATTGCAGTGCTATTGGCGTTGTCGAAGAAAAAGAGAATGAATTATGTTTTGTTTGCTTTAAGCTGGTTCATCCTTTTTCTTTTGCCGTCTTTTGTGATCTCTTTTATAGCGCATGAGTACAGATCGTATCTTCCGATGATCGGCATTATATTGTTATTTCTTGAGATTGATATTGTTGATAGTCTTGGCAGGAAACCTTTCACTGCCTCTGTTTTTGTGATCGGCATTGTCGCAATATTTTCTGTTGTTACGTTTTTTTATAGTGAAAATTATTCTTCCAGGGTATTGTTCTGGAGCAATGCTGTTAAAACGTCTCCTCATTCGTCTTTGGCACAGAGGAATATGGGAGCAATGTTGCACCTTGAAGGAAGAATAGACGAGGCAGAAAAATTTTATAATAAAGCCTTAACGCTAAGCCCAGAAGAGAGGATGGTCAATAATAATCTAGGCTTGATCTACTTTGAACGTAAAGAGTTTGCTGTTGCAGAAAAGTTCTTTCAGAGAGAGATCGAGATCAATCCTTTGTATGACAACGTTTATTATAATTTAGCGATTCTTTACTATCATAAAGGCAAAAAAAAGGAGGCGGCAGAGTTGTGGAAAAAGGCGTTTGAACTTAATGCCAAAAATGTTGATGCCTGCAAGAACCTGGTTGCTTACTATCTTGATCAAAAGGACTTAAAAAACGCATTATTTTATGTGGAGAAATTAAGGGAAAGAGGTTTTGCTGTATCTGATGCCTTAATGCGGAAAATATCACAATAAAAAAAGAGCTACAGTTAATTTTTGTATTTAAGTGTGGTTGTGTTACAATACCACAAAAACGGGAGGCTATTATTATGAGACTTATTATTAATAATAAAGCAGTTACTTTAATGGAGCTCATTGTGGTTGTGGTTTTGATCGGCCTTATTGCAGCGTTCACTATTCCTGATTACAAGAAATCGCTTCAAAGGTCAGATGAGAAGGAAGCGATTAATAATCTGGCGATGGTCTGGGAAGCAATGAAGATCTATCGTGTTAAGACAGGTGATTTTGTCACACAGGACCTGGCCGGAGTCGCGGATATCAATCAGCTTTTAAAGATAAATATCATCGAATCAAATATGGATTATTCCTGTACTTATAATGGTGGTGCGAGTTTATTGGTTTGTGATGCGGACAGCCCTGATGGCTGGGGGCTTCGTTTTCATACTTCATCAGGTGTGTTTTCAGGCGTAGACAGAGGCGTTATTTTTTGTTATGGAGGGTCATGCCCTACATGTCAGGCAACAGGTTGTTAGATAAAAGTAAATGAAAGGGTTTTTTTATGTCAGATATTCCCAGGATGGAAAAAGTTAAAGCACATTATGATGCAATAGCAGAGAATTATGATCAGTGGAAAGCAAAAAATTCATATTATTATAAGATCATAAGATCTTTTGTTAAGGGCAATGTTGCTCCCTACAAGAGCGTTCTTGAGATCGGGTGCGGTGCCGGAGAGATACTTGCTGCGACAAAGCCTTCAAGAGGGGTTGGAATAGATATTAGTTCTCGAATGGTAGCTATTGCCAGGGAAAAATACCCGGCGTTGGATTTTTATGAATCAGCCGTAGAGGATTTTACATCGGATGAAAGATTTGATTATATCGTTCTTGTTGATATTATTGACCATGTTTATGACATCATGGATGTATTTGATAGCATTTACAAATTATGCCATCCTTCGACAAAGATCATCTTGACGACGATAAATCCCTGGTGGGACCCTGTTTTTAAATTGGCTGAAAAATTTGAGGCGAAGATGCCTGAGGGCTTTCATAACTTTATTGAGAAACGAAATATAACCAAGATACTGGAATTGACCAGTTTTTCTGTCAGTTACTCGGGATACCTGATGCTTTTCCCGAAATATATACCGATCCTTTCATTCCTGGCTAATACGATCGGCGTAAGGATCTGGGGGTTAAATAAACTTTCTGTTGTCCCTTACCTGATGCTCCAGCCAACCCCGGTAAATAACACCGACCTTGGTATGGGCTGTTCAGTGGTAATTCCCTGTCACAACGAAGAAGGCAGTATCCAGGAGGCAATAAGAAGAGTCCCTAAAATGGGCAAAGGGACAGAGATCATTGTTGTTAATGATGGCAGCACTGATTCAACGGCTGAAAAAGTGAGAGAGCTTGAGGTAGAATATCCCAATTTAAAACTCATCGACTATTCGCCGAATAAGGGCAAGGGGCATGCCGTTCAGGCCGGATTTGCTGCCGCAAAACATGAAGTATTAATGATACTCGATGCTGACCTTTCTGTCCTTCCTGAGGAGTTGCCGAGGTTCTTTGATCCTCTGAACAAAGGCCTTTGCAGGTTTGCTAACGGGACTAGATTGGTTTACCCTATGGAATCACAGGCAATGCGCTTTTTAAATAATTTGGGTAATAAGGTTTTTGGCCTGGTAATGTCATTTATTACGCAGCAGCATTTGACAGATACGCTTTGCGGGACAAAGGCATTTTTAAAGGCTGATTATAAGCATTTTAAAATGGGAAAAGACAGCTGGGGGGATTTTGACCTGCTGTTCGGGGCTGCAAAAATGGGCCTTAAGATAATTGAGGTCCCTGTCCACTATAAAGACCGTTTTGCCGGAACATCTAAGATGAATACATTCCGTCATGGCTTCCATCTTTTAGGCGCGGTTTATAAAGGGTTTAAAGAGCTTGTTTTTGTCGCGGATGAATAAAATTAATAGAAAATTTATAGTCCTGATCGCTATTGCGATATTACTTAAGATCGCATTGTTCTTGTATGTTGCCTGTTCGGCGCGTCAAGGTATTTTCGCTCCTGACTCAAAGGAATATCTTGGATCCGGCATTATCTTGGTTACCGAGGGTAAATTTGCAACAGAAAACGCAAAAGGGATTTATACTTATCAGTTTTACAGGACACCGGGCTATCCATTGTTCTTGGGGATTTTAAGGGTGTTTCTTGGAATGCCTTTGATAGGGATAGTGTTTGTACAGATGGCCTTAACGGTTATTGCCGCGGTTTTTACCTATAAAGCCGCTCTTTTGATCGATGAAGAAATAGCGCCTTTAAGCTTGTTGATCGTCTTGTTAGACCCGCCTTCTACGGTTTTCTCTATGATGCTTTTAACAGAAGCGCTGTTCCTTTTTCTGACATCTTTGTTCATGTATCTGTTCTTAAGTTTTATAAAAAACGAGAGAATTGGATCGCTGGTGCTTTCAGCCCTTGTTATTGCTTTAGCGGTCTATGTCAGGCCGATAGTTTATTTTATGCCGGTGGCTATGGCAATATTCCTTGCCTTTGCTTTTAAGCGTAAGTCACCCAAGAAGGCATTTGTTAACGCGCTGGTATTTGCAGTGATCGTTTACGGGTCGATCGCGCCATGGCATATGCGCAATATAAAGAGATTTAACATAAACAGGTTTTGCAGTATAAATAATGCCACTATTTCAGAAGAATGGGGTACCGGATTATATAAAAGCTATAAACGCAATAAAGACCCTATCTCACAGGGATTGCCGCCGGTTGCATATTATTGCAATGTAACAGCCAGATGTTTATTTTCGCTCTTTACGCGTCCTGCTAATTTTAAGTATTTTGATAACAGGGTAATTACTGTTGCCGGAAAAGTATTTTCATATCCATGGATAATTTTTTGGATGTCAGGTTTGCTGGTCGGCCTTTCTAAAATGAAAGGAAATACAAATCTTTATTTTCTAGCATTTATGATACTTTATTTTACATCAACCACTGTTTTTGCCACAATGTGGGGCTCCGGGCCGAGATTCAGGGTGCCGATGGTCCCTTTTATAGCCATTTTATCCGCTTATGGATGGCACAAACTTACGAGGAGATCTTGCAAATGTTAAAAGAGACAATGATCCGAAGGTGTGATAAAACAGCGTTCGTTTCTATTTGCGCGCTGATATATTTCTTGCCAATATCAATTGCCCTCGTTGAGTGGTTTGTCGCATTGCCTGTGCTGTGTTTTTGCATCAAGAAATTGATAGAAGTCGTCTTTAGGATCTATGAAGCCGGCAAAAACAAAGTCCGTAAGGATAAGATCAGGTATTGCCTGAAAGGCTTTCTGCCGGTTAATAACTTCCTGGCCGCTTCTGTAATGGCGTATGCAGTGGTCTGCTTTTTATCTATTTTTGTCAGCTCGTATCCGCAGTTAAGTACGCGCGCATTTTTTGGGAAAATATTAGAAAGGGTGTTCCTGTTCTTTGTTTTCGTCGAAAGCGTCAATACTGAAAAAAGGATCAAAAGATTTTCTCTGATACTTTTTATTTCAGCAGGTCTGATATGTATTAACGGCTTATATCAGTCTGTTTTTGCTCAAGGGTTTATCCGGGGATTTTCAATGATGGAGGGCAGGCTGACATCTACTTTTAATCATCCAAATGATTTTGCTACATATTTGCTCCTTCCGACATTAATTATTTTTAATTTTCTTTTAAGCGATCTTTTTCTTAACAATAAGACAGAAAAGCGAAAAAGCCGTTATGCCGGTTTAATAAGATATGCTTTTATTTTTTTATTTGTGATCTGTGTCTTGAATTTTGCTTTGACATTTTCACGGGGTGCGTATTTTGGCGCATTGTTCGCACTCGTATTCATGTGGGTCTTTAAATATTGCAAACTCAAAGCTATATTAGTATCAGCGGCATTATTTCTTATTGGATTTTCTCCGGTGATGGCAAAGATGAGGAATGTTTCTCTTATTTCTGACGCAGTGCATAAAAATAAAATTGTTTCTAAAATAAATATAACCGAAAAAGATAAGCAGAATGAGATATTGACCATGGGAATGGGGAGGATCGGATTTTGGAAAGAGGCGTTAACCAGCATATCAAGAAAGCCGATCCTAGGGACAGGCTTAAATACTTATTCAAAGGAAGCTCAAAAGAGAGGTAATTGGACCGGTTTCTATGCTCATAATTGTTATTTGCAAATGGCAGCTGAGATAGGCCTGGTTGGATTAGGCTCGTTTTTATGGATGTTATTTATTTTGTTCAAGAGGGCATGCGATAGGTCAATAGTCATAAAGGACAGGTATTTATTGATTCTGTTTCATGGCGTTCTCTCCGGACTGGTCGGCTTTTTGGTCCACTCATTTCTTGATACGAGCTTTTATTCATTGCAGCTAAATACCTTGTTCTGGGTAGTCTTGGGATTATCTGTGTCAATTATGCAGGTTGATAATTCAGGATTAAAAAGAAAGATGTCGTAAAGTGGAAAAGCTTGTTAGCGTTGTTATCCCGACATATAACAGGGCCTCGATGTTAAAAAGGGCTGTTGAAAGCCTTTTGAAGCAGGAACACAGGAATATTGAAATAATTATAGTCGATGATGGCTCTGAGGATGATACAGAAAACGTTATTGCTGAGATAGATGACACTAGGATACAGTATATTAAAAGTGAAGGAAACAATGGCGTTTCTTTTGTAAGGAACGTGGGATTGAGGCACGCTACCGGGGAATATATTGCCTTTCTTGATTCGGATGATGTGTTCTTTTCAAACAAGATAAAAGAGCAGGTTGAGCTTTATGATTCTTTGGACCCGAGACCGGGAATGATCTTTACAAATTATTGGGAGATCGGCGAAGATAAACATCTGGCGGTAAGGGGCGGTATTCCTTCGGGATTTATAAGTACTAACAAAAAGTTTTCTTCCGAGATAAAAAGCGGCCCAACTGGTTGGATCATGACAAAAGAATGTTTTGGATCTGTTGGCTTTTTTGACGAGGACCTGCGGACCCTTGAAGACCTTGATTATTTCGTGAGGATAGTAAATAAGTTCCCTGTATATTTTTTGAACAAGCCCCTTGCGGACAAATATGTTCACGGCTGCAGCTTAGGCGGCGTCTCAAATGAGTTTGCACAGGCGACAAGAGAGAAGCTGTTAAACAAATGGCTCCCTGAAATGAAAAGCGATAAAAAGTTCTTATCTGATTTTTATTATGTGGCAGGCAAAGACCTTCTGAAAATCCTGGATTTCAGAAGATCAGCGGGGTATTTGTGGAGCTCATTGTATTTTGGAGGTTTTAATTTAAGGGCGTTTAGAAAGCTGTTGAAGCTGTATCTGATATGGCTGTGCAATTTACTGCTGCCGGCAAAGAGAGGGAAATGTTGAATAAAAAAAATGAAAAAAGATCTTTCCTTGTGATCAATCCTTATGGGATAGGTGATGTCCTGTTCACGACCCCGGTTATCCGTAATTTAAAGGATAGGTTCCCGGATTCAAAGGTTTATTATCTGTGCAATAAAAGGACAGAATTTATCCTGAAGAACAATCCTTTGATAGAGAAAATATTCATTTATGACAGGGATGACTCGATAGCGCTTTCGAAAAGGTCGAAATTTGCATGGCTAAGATATTTTACCGGATTTGTCGGGGAGATCAGAAGAGAAAAGATAGATGTTGCTTTCGATTTTTCCCTGAACACTTATTTTGGGTTCATTTCTTTTTTATCGGGCATCAGGGACCGTTACGGACTGGACTATAAAGAAAGATGCGTATTCCTCAATCACAAACTTATACTTGAATCTTTCAGCAAAAAGCATGTGGCCCGGTATTATCTTGACCTTTTGACGGAATTTGGCATTGAGCCTAAAGAGGCGGGATTGGAAGTTTATTGCGGAGCTAAAAGCATTGAATGGGCTGACGCGTTCGTAAAAAAGAACGGCATCTCCGGGCTTGTCGTAGGGATAGCTCCTATGGGAGGGGAATCCTGGGGCAGCAAATCATATTTAAAGAGGTGGCCGCCAGAAAAATTTGCAGAGCTAATTAATGTGCTAATAGAGGATTTTAATGCTAAAGTATTTTTGTTCGCAGGCAGCAATGAGGAGCAAGACATATTGAGCATCAAGGGCCGGCTGAACCATCCGGATAAATGCTATGAATTTTTAGGATGCTCTTTTGAGGATGTTATTGCATTGGTGGACAAGTGCTCGCTGTTCATAGGAAATGATACCGGCCTGCTGCGTTTTGCCGATGCTTTGAAGAAAAAGATCATAGCGTTCTTTGGCCCGGTAGATGAGAATGTTTATGGAATGTTCCCTTTTGCCGGGGAAAGACATCAATATATGACGAATAATATTGATTGCCGGCCGTGTTACAATGATTTTCGTTTGAATGAATGTGTGTCTGGCACGGAGTGCCTCAAAGGCATTTCTGTGGACCAGGTCATTGAATCAGTTAAAAAATTATTAAAGAATGATACTGGAGCAAAGAAATGAAAATATTAGGAATAGCTTCTCCTTTCGGGCATGACCCGTCCGCGGCATTGATGATCGATGGGAAGGTGATCGCTGCGGTTGAAGAGGAGAGGTTCAATCGTATAAAGCATTCTGACGGCGAAATGCCTGTTGAGGCGATCAAATACTGCCTGAAAGCCGGTGGCATCAAGCCTGCTGATGTGGATCATATCGCGTTCCCCTGGTCTTATGACATTTTGCATAAAAAGCGCTTTGAATATTACTTCAGGACATTGAAGGGAACCCCGTCCCGTGCTTTTAAAAAGCTTTTCAGGAATAAACATGAGCTGAAGAACCAGCAAAAGTTTATAGCAGATACTTTAGCCAGCTGCGGTTTTGATAATTCACAAGTTAAGATCAGATGGATAGAACATCATCTGGCCCATGCTGCATCCAGCTACTTTTTTTCCGGAATGGAAGAAGCTGCGATCCTATCTATCGATGGAGGGGGCGAGCTTACTGCTTCATTAATGGGATATGCAAGGGATGGAAAGATATATAAGACAAAAGAAATACTGGCTCCGGATTCAATAGGCAATTTTTATGCAACAATGACGGATTATTTGGGATTTACAAGAGGCGATGGCGAGTACAAGGTAATGGGAATGGCCCCATATGGCGATGCAAGCAAGATCAATATGGACCATATCATGCATTGGGTTGATCGGAAAAAGACCTACCGTTGCAATGATGATTATGTTTGGGTGACAAGGGATAAGAGGCACGAGAGCGGAAAAGTCTACTCTACAAAAATGGTTGATGAGCTAGGGGTACCAAGAGAAGGTGATGCCCTTTCAGAACCTTATATTCACATAGCTGCCGCTACCCAGAAGAAACTTGAAGAAATAACCTTGAAGCTTGTTGATACATATCTTTTAAAAGAACTTAAAAGGCACGGCAACCTGTGTTTCGCCGGAGGCGTTGCATTGAATGTCGCTTTAAACAGGAAACTGCTTGATCATCCTCATATAAATAATCTTTGGATACAGCCAAGCGCTCATGATGCAGGTGCATCATTGGGGGCTGTTGTATATGTCGCTGCTGAATGCGGAGACAAGATCGAGAAGATGGACCATGTTTATCTGGGGCCTGAATACAGCAATGAAGAGATCGAAAGTGCACTTAAGGATTCAGGATATAAATATCACAGGGAACAGGATATCTGCAAGGCGGCATCAGACCTTTTGTGCGAAGGTAAGATTGTAGGATGGTTCCAGGGCAGGATGGAATGGGGCCCAAGGGCTTTGGGTAACAGAAGCATTCTCGGTAACCCCACGATAAAAGGCACGGCGGACAAGATAAACGCAATAATAAAATTAAGGGAGAACTGGAGGCCGTTCTGCCCTTCGATCCTTAAGGATTATGCAGAAGAAATAATCGGGACAGACCACGAGGCGCCTTTTATGACGATAGCTTTTAAGGCGACTGATAAATGGAAAGACAGGATACCAGAAGTTGTTCATGTTGACGGGACATGCCGTCCTCAGATCGTGGATGAGAAGACCAATCCAAAATATCATAAGCTTATAAGCTATTTTCATGAAAGAACAGGTGTCCCTGTTGTAATAAACACTTCATTGAACAGGAGAGGGGAACCAATGATATGCAGCCCTCAAGATGCCCTTCTTATGTTCAAGGAAAGCGGCCTTGATCATTTGGCAATGGGGGATTTTCTGATAACTAAGTAAGTGCGGGGGTTTTAATAGTTTGAAAAGAATTATAAGAAAAGCTATTGATGTTATTATCGCTATTGTTTTCAGCAAGGGCTTTGATATCTCGATTATAGCGTTAGGCATCCTGTTCAGGGTAAAGCTGTATTTGGAGAATCATTCTGTCTGGCTGGATGAAGCGGTAACTACTGTTAGCATAGGAAGCAGGACGTTCAAAGAGATACTGACTCGTTTTGATATTTTCCCTGAGTTTGCAAAGCCGCCAATTGGTTTTGAGCTGATCGAAAAATTATCGATCACTATCTTTGGCAACAATGAACTTGCTTTTCGTTTATTTCCGCTTTTGTCAGGCATTGGAGCATTATTGCTGTTTTATCTGATCGTAAAAAAATTATTCAGCGAAAAAGTCCAGAAAGTATCTTTAATATTTTTTGCAGTGTGTGACCCTCTTATTCAATATTGTGGGGACACAAAGCCTTATTCTAGCGATGTCCTCATGGTGCTAATATTAGTTTTCCTTTTTATCCATGTAAGAAGGTCCGGTTTAGGATTAAAGAATATATTGCTTCTCGGTCTGTCGG